>Ga0154806_106_pt1 | contig 29841 bp, 17 predicted proteins | sample Rifle2008BG16ft_FD_105814 | JGI IMG/M metagenome (GOLD analysis project Ga0154806, IMG submission 105814) | candidate division Zixibacteria bacterium RBG_16_50_21
TTTCAATAAGCTCGATCCTATCATTTTCTTCGAAATAGGCATAAATCACTCGGATTCCCGTCTGAGCGCCCTTCCCCTTAAGAGATCGACAAGCAAACTTTCTTGCCTTATAAATTCTGGGGCCTTGAATCCCAATCCCCAACCCCGCTATCTGCACCACGCCTTTATTATCAATGCCCAGTTTGTGGAAGAGTCTTAGCTCGGTCTTGATAAAAGTATCCAGATCTTCTTCTAGGGACCGGAACCTCTTCATCAGGCGTTTCATGTCCCGCTCGAATTCCGGCAAGCGGACAATTTCTTTAAACGGCGTCATCGTACTCCCGGACCGAATAAGCGGGGGTCCTGTAAAATACGGCCTCGTACTCAATGACCTTGCCCTCCTCTGTGGTCAGCCAGGGAACGTCGTTATGGGAATAATCGCTGATCTCTCGGGCGTTCATATCGGAAAGCCTGTTCAGGACACTATCAATGACTTCTATCTCGTTGCCTTTTAGAATGCCCAGATCCGGCTTCCTCAGAGGGAGGTACTTTCTCTGAGGATACGCAAAATACTTGTCTTTCACTTCGATCAGTTCGGCCTTAGCTACCATCTGCTCGACAATCTTCCTGAATTCGAGCGGCGTCGGCCCATACCGGTTTTTCATGTAAGTCGCCCCAATAAGCTGCTCCTCATTCCTCTCGTAGTAGTCAAAATCCATAAAATAGAGGAGCTTGTAAACGACCGTCTCGCCGACGTTCGGTTTCGCTCCCACCTTGTTCAAAATATATAAAAGGACTTCCTTGAACTTCTGAAGATTTTTCTGCGGCACATCGATCCTAATCTGGTTCTTGGTTTCGGCCCGATAGACTTCCCCGCTCTCCCGGATCATGACTTGAGGCTCCTTATCCGGGTTCAATAGAGCGTCCGTAGACAGATTGAAGATTTCAGCCAAGCTTTTAATCTCTTCGGCGCACACCTTCCTCTCTCCATTCTCTATCTGTGAGATAGACGGGCGTGGGACCCCGAGTTTCTCAGCCAGAGTCTGCTGGCTCAGGCCCAGGGATTCCCGGATATACTTTATTCTTCGACCTAATGAAATCATTGTTCTCTCCTTGGGTTCTATCTTATCTTAATGTTAGATATTCTGTCAATAGCAAGTAAGAAAAACATACAGCTGCATCCCCCAAAAAACAAAGCCCCTTGGTCGATCCTGGCCTTTTTATCGGCGGCCAGGATGTCGCAAGGGGCGTTTTGTAACGCTTTTGTATTTGTCCTGCCATCCTCATTATAACACCATTGTCAAGTTCCTTGTCATCTTAAAAGACGCTTTGCTTAATGCTTGATTCTCATTTAATCTCCAAAATTTTCTCAATCAGGTCCTCTAGTTCCTTACTGGAAGGGCCTTCTCCTTGACGAACCTTATTTCCTAACCCCCTGTCCGCCGCGTAAACTCTTGTTGACACCACCCCTAACCTAGTGTTATATACCGGCCAAGGGGAACGCGACCGCGTCTCAAACCAATGCACGGTGTCTCAGGGGCCAAACTCAAGAAAGCCCGTACCGAACTGGGCCTCTCCCAGGGCGCGGTCGGCCGCGCGCTCGGCCTCTCCTCCGAGTTCATCTCCCTCCTCGAGGCCGATAAAAGAGCTCCCTCCCTCGCCACCCTGAACAAGATCGCCTCGCTCCTCAGAAAAGACATCGGCTACTTCCTCGAGGAGAAAGAGGGCGCCTTCAACATCCCCTCCCGCTCCATCCTCCAGCGCTTCAAACGATACTGCGACGATTACCTTCTCCTCGAACGCCTCGCCGGCCCCGGCCGCCGCCTCGGACTTGCGCCCCTCTACTCCAACATCTCCCCCGAGCGCCTGGCCGAGGAGGAACGCCGCCGTCTCGGTCTCGGTGACGAGCCCATCCGCGATATCTTCGCCCTCGCGGAGCTCAACGGCTGCCGCATCCTCCGCCTGCCCATCCCCGCCGCCTCCAAGCTCTCCGGCGCCTTCATCTTCCTCGAGGACAAAGAAGCCGCCTTTGCCCTGATCAACAGCGCCGACCCACCCGGCCGCCAGGCCTTCACCGCCGCCCACGAATACTGCCATTACCTCAAGGACCGCCACGAGGGCCCACTCATCGACGACCCCGACGTATTCAGCGATGAGTTTGTCTCCCTTTCCCATCCCCGGGAGGAATTCGCCCAGACGTTCGCGGCCTGCTTCCTGATGCCGGCCTCCAAGGTCCGGGCGATCATCGAGAAGGAATTCGGCGGACGGAAGCTGACCTACGAGCACGTGCTCTACCTGAAGAGATACTTCGGTGTGAGCTCTGCCGCGATGCTGCGCAAAGTGAGAGGACTGGGATATATATCGGCGCTGCAGCATGAGGATTGGCTGAAGCTCCGCCCTGAAACCCGCGAAAAGGAGGTTTTCGGGGATCTATGGGAGGAGGGTCGAGGCCGGAGAGCGGCCGCCGGCGGGGCCATCTATTCCGACCGCTTTAGACTGCTGCAGCTTGAGGCCACAAATAAGAAACGTTCGCCGAATAGAAAGAGATTATAGGTCCATGATTCAGGCTGAGTTAAAAGGAAAGCTACCTGAGGTTGAAAACAAGGAAGATGTTCTTACTTCAAATGTCTTCGGAATGCTTAAATATTTGCCGCCTCAAAAAGGCATCTTTAAGATCCTAGAAGCAATGAAAGACTATTCAGAGAAAAGAAGTTCGTTCATCGAGAATCTGAAAGCCCAATCCATAGACTTAAACGATTATGATGATGTGGAATATCATTTTTGGGAATACTCTCAAGAATATGGAGAACCTGACATCATACTGATAATCAAGGACTCAGAAGGGCATCGGACCGATCTCATGCTATGCATTGAGGTCAAATTTCAAAGCGGAAAGAGTGGTACAGGAGAGTACGACCAACTGAAGCTTTATACCCTAGCACTTGCGGATAGGGAGAAGAGAAAAACCTTTAGAAATACTGGAATCTCGAACTTCGATGGAATCTTCCTTGGAACTATTTATCTAACACATTATACCCAATTCAGGTCTGTCCTCGAATCCCTGGCGCAGATCCAGAAATCTGGCGCTTCAGGATTTGAATCGAAAATATACGAGCTTAGATGGAATGAGGTTACTAAGACCCTTGTCCAGCTTAAAATCGAAAGCGAATATGAGAACAGGCTCGTGGATGATCTAGTTTTGTTGCTTAAGACAAAAAACCTTGTCGATTTTGAGGGATTCACCGACGTTTCAGTCAACTTTCAACACCAGCACTTGTTTCACCCCCCATTGAAGATTGAGGTAAGTGCGAAGGCTATTTTCAATGGCTTCAGTGAATTAGGCATAAGGAGCATCCTCAAATTTGATAAATATATTTTTCTGCGGAGGGAAATGTGACAGAGAAGGGCGAGAATATCCTTAAAGCATACCGATTTGTCCAAGGCTTTTTTAAAGAAGTTGCACAGCTTTTTAGAAAACTAGACGATTTGATGGCAAAGGATGGCTGGGATAGCGCAGTAGGCAACCTAACTACCTTAGATCTATCAAAGGACTTGTTAAAACCCGAACGGTGGTTGCCAGAAGCTAGTTTTCGTTTATACGAAAATGAGATGTTTCCTCAAATTAGGAGAGGTATTGTAGTTTCTTATATTCATAGAGAAAAAATAAAGGAACCGGTTTTGATCATGGGAAAAATTGAGTATAAGAAGCTCGAAAAAGCATCGCCCTGGGATATTTGGAGTTTGTGGTTTGACGAGCGATTGAAGCGAGTCCTAAATAAGGACTATTTTGAATCAGAGCCCGAGAACAAGGACATGTATATAGAAAAAGACGTAATAGCGAATGTGGCCTTACACGCAATAAACCTCGTGGACGTAGCAAGTGAGGAAGACATCAAGAATAAGGTTTTCCATAAATTGGGGGAATTAAAGTAATCGCGAAGATAAAATAGGGCCACATGAAGCTATGGATCGGCGTCACTGACAATGACTGGTTCGAGGTCGTCTCGCACATCCCTAACATTGACGAAGTCAATTTCTGGCAGCCCGGGGGTCGCGCATCCACCTTCAAAATCCTCCAACCCGGTGAGCCATTCCTCTTCAAACTCCACAGCCCCCTCAATTTCATTGTCGGCGGAGGCTTCTTTGCCCATTGGACAAGACTTCCCATCAGTCTGGCCTGGGAAGCATTCGGCGAGAAGAATGGCGCCCACTCATTCGAGGAGATGAGAAATCTCATCATCAGCCATAGAGGAACCGACAAGGACAGATTTGATGATTTCCATATCGGCTGCATCCTTCTCGAGCAACCCTTTTTCTTTAACAGATCCGACTGGATTCCGGTTCCCTCAGATTGGAAGGCGGGCATCCGGCAGGGGAAACACTATGATCTTCAGACGGACCCAGGGAAATCCCTTTGGGAGCAAGTTCGTGCGAGAATCGGAGGGAAGCCGGATTACTTGCCCGAGACAAGAATTGAAGATACAGCCAGATACGGCACTCCGACCTTAGTGAAACCTCGATTAGGACAAGGTTCTTTCAGGATCTTGGTTACCGATGCATACGGCCGAGCTTGCGCCATCACAGAAGAGCACACTCTCCCGGCCCTTGAAGCTGCCCATATCAAGCCTTTTAATCTCGAAGGACCAAACGCTGTTTATAATGGCCTTTTGCTCCGCAGCGATGTCCACCGCCTGTTTGATAAAGGCTATATTACAGTCACTCCGGACCTTCGCATAGAGGTCAGCCGCCGTATCCGCGATGAATTCGAAAACGGCCGTTATTATTATCCTTTTCATGGCCACAGGCTTCATCACCTACCTCTAAATTCTGTTGACCATCCTTCTAAAGCGCTCCTCAATTGGCATAATGAATATATATTTAGAGAATAGTCCCTGGGTGCCAGTATGATCATCTCACATATCAAGTCACTGTCGTAATTGAAAGGAAAATAGGAGACCGAAATGGAATCCGAAATCTGGAAAGTTCATACAGAAAAAATCGGGAGTTTAGAGTCCTTTAAATCGGAACGAGACATGGAATCTCTTCTGATGAACAATCCTGCAATTGTTGGCTGCTGGGATCCAGGATCTGAAATTTCGCTACCAGCGCTAATTCGAGAACAGGTATCAACGCTAACTGAAAAGCAGGGCAAAGGGAGAATGGATTTAGTCGGGATAGCCATGACTGATAACGGATATGAGTTAAGATTATTTGAATTGAAGGCTACAGAAATAACAGTTTCTGCGGTCGATCAGATCGATAGTTACTTGGAAGGTTGGGGACGTGAACAAAGTGCAAGATCATATATCAGAAAATGGGTCTTAAGTTTGGGTCTTGAAGAAGTTGATGAAACGAATGTTGATAAAATTATTGAAAAGCCAGTTGGTATTTTGGTGGGACCCAAATTTCAGCCTGAAGCGATTTCTAAGGCACTAAAGCTGAAAATCCGAGGCATCAGGCTTGCACGGTTCCGATCTGAAACGAAATCCGAGTATTACGTCATCATAGAGGACCAGATAGGCACAACTGTCACCAGGAAATATTGGAGTTGGAAGGAGCTTGTCGACGCAGGCCTGATTCAGATATCGGACGATTTTTCTATTTCATATAAGGGTAATAAGCTGGTCGTAAGACCAGATCAAAATTACCTAAATTATAATTGGATCCGCGTAGTATTTGATGAAGCTTCAAGGACTACGCTTGTGGCCAATGAGATACTAATAAGAGCAAAGGCTGATAATGACGTAAAAAAGTGGCTTGACAGGGCTTTCAGTTCTTTGAAAAAGGGAGAAGGGGTTTGGCTTTCCCATGCCACTGGTCTCTGCTATCTAGCTTTTGGAGGGCCAACAGCTGCTTATGGGACGCCAACGCGGTGGTGGAAGCAAGAAAGGTCAGGGAAAGGACTCGTCGAGCTAATAATAGAGAGCAGAAAATAGCCCAGCAGTAATCATGAGTATCTTTAAGCTTCACGAATCTGTCATCAATGATTATAGCAAGTATATACAAAGTTTCTTTTCGATCGGGGATGAGCAGATTCGGAAGTTCATTGAAGAATCTCTTCTTCAACGCCGGCAGCTTTGGCCGGATGTTCTGATCCAACTAAATCCATCGTATCAATACACCGAAACAGTTGAGCGGCTCGTTCACGCCGGCAAATTGGATAATCTTTGCGCCGACGTATTCCGGAATAAAGACGGTACGTCCATCAAGCTTTTCCGTCACCAACAGGAGGCAATCGAAAAAGCTCTTGCCCTAAAGGATTTCGTTATCACTAGCGGCACAGGATCGGGCAAAACGCTAACATATCTTATTCCGATTTTTAACAGAGTTGCCTCTGAACTGTCCGACACCGCCAAAGTTAAGGCAATCATAATCTACCCTATGAATGCTCTGGTAAATTCTCAACACGAAGCCCTCACTACCCTGGCTGATCAGTTTAAGAAAAGAACTAGCAAGGAATGCCCGGTCCGGTTTGAGAAGTATACCGGGCAAGAAAAACTTGATCAGAAAATACGAATTCAAAATAACCCCCCGCACATCCTGCTTACGAACTATGTGATGGCAGAGCTCATGCTTGTCCGGCCAGAGGAGCATAACCTAGTCGACAAAGCCACAGCGGCACTCGAGTTCCTTGTGATTGATGAAGTGCACACTTACAGGGGTCGCCAAGGCGCGGACGTCGGCCTCCTAATCCGGCGTCTTCGAGAACGCTGCGGAAATCCAAATCTCCTGTGCATCGGAACAAGTGCAACTATGGTGGCCGGAAAGGCTACTTCGAAAAAGGAAAGACAAGATGCCGTAGCTCAATTTGCTGAAAAGTTATTCGGAGTTAAAGTTGAATCAGATGATGTGGTCGAAGAAACTTTGGACAGGACCACGGACTCGTCCATCGTACCAACTCCTGAAGATCTAAAGAAATCAATCGAAGGCCCATTACCATCCCAGAGAGAAGAATTCCTTTCCAACCCTATAGCTATCTGGATCGAGGAAATCTTCGGAATTGATGTTGAGCCGGATGGCAATCTGCGACGCAAAACTCCTCTGAGTCTAAAAGAGGGTGCAAAAAAAATAAGCGAACTAACGGGACTTGACGTAACACTATGCGAAGCACGTCTTCAGGACTTTTTCCTGCTCGGCATAAGGCTGAAAACACAGCAGGATTTTCCTCTTTTTGCCTTTAAACTTCACCAATTCTTTGGACAAGGCCGGACAGTATATTCCACTCTTGAGCCATCATCCAAGCGGATCCTTAGTCTTGAAGGACTCTATTATGCCCCAGCAAAAGATGCGGACCATGTCCTTTTTCCCCTCCAATTTTGCCGAGTCTGTGGCCAGGACTACTATGCCGTCCTGAAGAATGAAGCCCAAAGCTCATTTGTTCCACTCAATCCCGCACAGGAAATCTCTCCTGACGAAGAAATAACGGCCGGCTATCTAATGTTAGCGCCCGACGATGGAAAGACGGCTTGGGATCTTGGATATCTTCCGCCCGAGTGGTTCGATCGGAATGGTAAAGTCAAGCGCGATTATAGAATGCATGTCCCTCAGTTGCTTTGGGTCCTTCCTGATACAAGCTTCTCCGCGGCTGCCCAGCCGGACTCAACTCGAATGTGGTTCCAGCCGAAACCTTTTCTGCTCTGTCTGAATTGCGGCGAATGCTATACTCGCCGCGATAAATACGATTACAAGAAGCTCGTCGGACTTTCCACAGAAGGGCGAAGCACATCAACGACCATACTCTCCGTTTCTGCCCTGCAAAATGCCTCCGAAGGAGGAATCGAGGAGAGCGGGCGCAAGGTCCTTAGTTTCACTGACAATAGACAAGATGCTTCCCTTCAGGCGGGCCATTTTAATGATTTCATTTTAGTCTCTTTGCTACGAGCAGGCATATTTGCAGCGATAAAGAAATATCAACGCCTTCAATTCGATTCGATTGCCAAATCTGTCGCAGAATCCTTGGGTCTCGAGCTCACCGATGTCGCCCAAAACACGAATTTGCGTATAGATACTCCCCAGGGCCGGGAAGCCTGGAGAACATTCCAGGATCTTATCGAATACCGAATTTATGAAGACCTCCGCAGGGGATGGCGTGTCATCCAGCCAAACCTAGAGCAATGCGGGTTACTCTGCATCGAATACAAAGGATTAGATGAGCTTTGTGCAAAGAATGAGAACTGGACTGAAATCCAATCGCTTGAAGCTCTTTCCTCGGAGAAAAGAAAGGAGATATTGACCACATTCCTTGATCATTTCCGCAGGAAACTTGCCATCTCTGTTTATTGCCTTCAGGAAACATATCAGCTTCAGCTATCTAAGAGAGTTCAGCAACACATTAACGAACGCTGGGGGTTTGATGATACCGAGAGACTGAGGAGGGGCACGCGATTCGTTCTGCCCGAATTCGAAAGATTATATGATGAAGACCTGAGTCTCTCTGAGACCTCCTTAGTTGGCCGATACCTGCGGAAAACGATTCCAATCAGCGGGGATTATCCTGCTTTTATTCGTAAACTCATAGATATCCTCAGCTCATTTGGCTTAATGAAAAGGGAGAAGGATAAGCAATCCGAATATGTCCAATTGGATGCTTCGAGTCTCTCCTGGTGCGAGTGCGATAGAGTAATTCCTCCCCCTGATCCGATTTACTCGGGCCGGGTCAAACATCCGCAATACCAAGAAGCGGTCAAGAAAGCTAATCAATATTTCAGGGATTTCTATAAGGAGGGTGCGCTGTCCCTCAAAAATCTTGAAGGTCTCGCGCATTCAGCTCAGGTTAAAAATGAAGACCGCCAAGAAAGGGAGCAAAGATTTAGGGATGGAGAACTTTCTTGCCTATTTTGTTCGCCAACGATGGAGCTCGGTATAGATATTGCCGACCTTCAATTGGTTCACCTTCGCAATGTTCCCCCTACACCCGCTAACTACGCACAAAGAAGCGGCCGCGCCGGCCGCCGCGGCGATCCTGCTCTCGTTTTGACATACTGTTCTGCCGGAAGTGGCCACGACCAATATTTTTTCCGACATCGCGAAGACATGGTTTCCGGAGTTGTTCGCCCGCCTCGTATAGACTTGAGCAATGAAGACCTTGTCCGAGCCCATGTCCATGCCATTTGGCTGGCCAAGATTAGACTGAAGTTGGAGAGTTCAATATCCGATTTGTTGGAGATGCCTCTAGCTAGCTATCCCTTAAAAGATAGCCTAAAAGGCCAGGTCCAACTTTCCGAGACTCGACTGGGTGAATGCATAGCCGAGGCTGAGAACATAATCAAGAGCTGCGCTATCCAAGAAGCGAATACGGATTGGCATTCAAATGATTGGTTAAACAACGTTCTCATCAGAGCTCCCGAAGCATTCGATCGCGCCTTCGACCGTTGGAGAGAACTTTATCAGGCCGCTGATCAACAATGGCAAGAAGCGTCTGGAAGACTTCGGTATCCAATCAGGGACAAAAAAGAAAGAATAAGAGCAGAAGCTCAGCGCCGGGAGGCTGAGCATCAGAAAAACCTCCTCTGTAATATTGAGACCACTCGAGAAGAATCGGACTTCTATCCATATAGATACATGGCAAGCGAAGGATTTCTTCCCGGTTATAATTTCCCCCGCCTTCCCGTCCGGGCTTATGTTCCCAGGGAAGATGGTGAATTTATCTCGCGACCTCGTTTTCTTGCGATCTCCGAATTTGGCCCAAGGAACATAATCTACCATGAGGGCGGCAAATATGAAGCCGGACGGCTGATCATGCCCCCCGGTGGGCTTGCCTCCCGATGCTTGACCGCAAAAATATGCACAAATTGCGGATACTTCCAAAGCGACATATCCCATGACCTCTGCGAAAATTGTGCGTGCAGGCTCGATGCCTCAACCAGCAAGATTGCCAGCCTCCTCGAGATGCCCAACGTCAAGACGTGGAAGAGAGAGCGAATTTCATGCGACGAAGAGGAGAGGCGGCGCCTCGGTTACGAGATTACGAGTCAGTTCCGCTTTGCCCCAAGTCCATCCGGGGAAAAACGGATTTTCGAGGCCTCCGTTCAAGACAAATCTTCTTTACCCCTTATCCAACTAACGTACGCACCCGCTGCTGAGCTATTCCGCATCAATCATGGCTGGCGAAATAGGAGAGAGGGTGGTTTTTTGATCAATCTCAAGACGGGGGAGTGGGTGTCTCGCTTCGAAGAAGATGAGCCGGAGCCTGCCCAGCCAGCCGATCAGATAAAAAACATTTGTCTTTATGTTAGAGATTCCCATAACATATTGCTCATTTATTTCCCGGCTGAGCTGGGGCCACAAGAAGCAGATTTTCAAGCGACTCTCCAATATTGTCTGCAGAGGGGGATAGAACAAGTCTTTCAAGTGGAGGAATCTGAAATTGCCTCGGAGCGGATCGGTTCCCGCGAACGAAAAGCCATTCTCCTCTACGAAGCCTCGGAGGGCGGAGTTGGAGTGCTCAGACGTCTTATCGCGGAACGGGATATCATCGCGCAGATTGCCTCAGCCACGCTTGAACGCTGCCATTTCGATCTGCAAACCTTTGAGGACAAAAAATTGGAATGCTCTCATGCCTGTTACGAATGCCTCCTCTCCTATAGCAATCAGCGGGATTATCCGCTGCTCAACCGTCATCTCGTCAAGGATTTCCTCATCAGGCTTGCTAAAAGCTCCACTCAACCGGTAAAGAATGGCCGCAATTATGAGGAACACTACCTCTGGCTAAGGTCTCTTACTGATTCAAGATCCGATCTCGAGCGACAATTTATCGATTTTCTTTACACGACGAAGCGCCGCCTCCCGTACGACGCTCAAAAACTGCTCCAGGATTATGCCTGTATCCCCGACTTCTTTTATGATCCCAACAACTGCGTTTTTTGCGATGGTAATGTCCATGATGAGCCGACGCAAAAAGCAAAGGATGACGTCACCCGGGCCGAGCTCAAAGACCTCGGCTACAGAGTTGTGGTCATCCGTTATGATCAAGACCTTGAAGAACAGATCGACAGATATCCCGACATCTTTGGCGAAGGCAAGGAACGTAAATGAGCGATCTAAGTATCGGCTCCATTGTCCGCTGTCGCAATCGGGAATGGGTTCTTCTGCCGTCCTCAGATGAAAACCTTTATCTCCTGCGGCCTCTCACCGGTAGCGACAAAGAAATCTGTGGAATAGATAAGCGTCTTTCCAACCTCGGCTTTGACCGGGTTGAGCCGGCCGCCTTCCCCCTCCCCAAACCAGAAGATTCAGGTGATTTCATCGGGACAGAACTCCTATGGAACGCAGCGCGCCTTTCCCTTCGCGAGGGCGCCGGTCCTTTCCGCTCCCTTGGCAAGATTTCTGTCCGGCCTCGCGCTTACCAGTTTGTTCCTCTCTTGATGTCCTTGCGCCTCGATCCAATTCGGCTCTTTATCGCCGATGATGTCGGCATCGGCAAAACAATCGAGGCTCTCCTCATAGCCCGCGAGCTCCTCGATCGCGGCGAGATCCGCCGCTTCGGTGTTCTCTGCCCTCCCTACCTCTGTGATCAATGGCAGACAGAGCTTATGGAAAAATTCCACATTGATGCAGTCGTCATCCGTTCCGGCACTATCAGCCAGCTAGAGCGCGAACTCCCCTCGCAGGACCAGAGCGTCTTTGGATATTTCCCATATTCCGTCGTCAGCATTGATTATGCTAAATCTGATATTCACAGAGCAAACTTCTTAGTCAATTGTCCGGACCTCATCATCGTCGATGAGGCTCACGGTGCCGCCCAGCCGTCCGCCCATCTAAGGGTGCAACAACAGCGTCACGAACTTCTCAAGGCGCTCGCGGCTGATCCCAATCGTAGCCTAATCCTGCTTACAGCGACTCCCCATAGCGGTATCGAGGAGTCCTTCCTTTCTCTTCTTGGCCTGCTGCAGCCCAACTTTTCCTGCCTTAACCTCCGGTCTATCTCTGATCACGACCGAGATGACCTGGCCCGACATTTTGTCCAGCGCCGCCGGATCGATGTTGAACATTGGATTGGCGAAGAGACACCTTTCCCCACCCGCTATCCGGTGGAAGAGACATACGAACTTTCGCCTACCTACAAAGGTATTTTCGACCTAGTTTATGCCTTTAGCTCTGAACTCGTGCGGTCTGGAGAAACTCTTACAGGCTGGAAGAAGCGCATCCGATTCTGGACGGCGCTCGCCCTCCTTCGCTGCGTCATGTCGAGTCCTGCGGCCGCCATCACGGCTTTCCTTATGAGAGGGAAGCGCCTGGGCATAGAATATGAACCGGAAGACGAAGCCTATTCCCCATACATTTACGAGGGGTCCGATAAAGAGACCGTTGATGTTCAACCGACGCACATCGTCGAAGAAGGTGAAGAAGACCTGAATGAGGGCGAAAAACGTCGCCTTCGTGAATTGGCCCGCCTTGCGCAGAATCTAAAAGGCAGTGCCGACACTAAACTTCAAAAATGCATCGAGATTGTTCGCCGACTCCTTTCGGAAGGCTTTCATCCCATTATCTGGTGTCGCTACATCGCCACAAGCGATTACGTTGCCCAAGAGCTCAGCCGGCACCTCGAAAAACACTTTCCCGAGCTTAGAATCATTTCGATAACCGGCTCGCTCACCGACGAAGAACGCCGAGAAAAAATCAAAGAGTTAGCCGATTTTAAGCACCGCGTCCTTGTCGCCACCGACTGCCTCAGCGAAGGCATCAACCTTCAGGAGCACTTCACCGCTGTTGTCCATTATGACCTCCCCTGGAATCCCAATCGACTCGAGCAGCGAGAAGGCCGCGTCGATAGATTTGGACAAACAGCCAAAACCGTTAAAGCTACCCTTCTGTATGGCCGCGATAATCCTATTGATGGTGCCGTTTTAGATGTCCTTCTCCGCAAGGCAAAAGAGATCCGGACTTCCCTCGGCATCACGGTTCCTGTACCCGTGGACAGCGAGACAGTCATGGAATCAGTTCTCAAGGCTCTCTTTTTTAGAGGACCTCGGATGGAACAGCTTCGCCTTTTTGAAGATAGCACGGTCATTGATTTTCACGCGAAATGGGATGAAGCCAAGGAACGAGAGAAAATCAACCGCACTCGGTTTGCCCAACGGGCCATAAAGCCGGATGAGGTCAAAAAGGAACTCGACGAGACGGATACGGTTCTCGGAGACCCCGCCACCGTCCAACAGTTTGTTCTCAACGCATGCCAGCGCTTGGGCGCGGAAGTCAGTCAAAAAAGTAATCAGAAATTCTCCCTTTCCGGCCTTGATCGGCTTCCTGAACCTGTCCGATTATCAATCGCCAACGGAAACAAGCCGTGGCCTGTATCTTTCACTACTCCGGCACCCGAGAAAACGACTTTTCTGGGTAGAAATCATCCGTTTGTAGCCTCTCTTGCCCAATTCTTATTGGAGGAAGCCCTAATAATGGACGGCTCTGCGCGTGCTCCACGATGTGGGGCAATCCGGAGAACCGCCGTGAATCGGCGAACCTTTCTTATGCTTTTGAGGATAAGATTCAACATAATCGGGCCGGATAAAGGATCCATGCTTGCTGAAGAAGCCGTCGTCCTTGGATTCAGCGGTGTCCCTCCGCAAACCATAGAATGGATAAACGAAGACAACATTTTGATCCTTCTTTCCTCTGCCTACCCCCAAAGCAACATAAGCGCTGGCGAGAGAAAAGAAGTGCTTGCCGAATTCTTAGGATCGTGGGAAACTCTCAAGCCTCAGCTCAAGCCGATCCTTGATGAGCGAGCACAAAAACTTTCCGAATCACATCGCCGTGTCCGTGCCGCTGCCCACATGCGCCGCCGTGGCCTTTCCGTATCTCCCTATTTTCCCCCTGATCTCTTAGGAGTCTTAGTTCTCTTGCCTCTTCCGAAGGGAGTATCAGGGTGAGCACCACGTTCTCAACGCTCAAGCTCGAAGGTGGCCTTATCGGCTATGACATTATCGAACGAATAACCGCAGGCGAAGAATGTGGCCAAAAACCTGCCGATTTCGGCTTCGACTCCCGCAGCCGCCTCAGCGACGAGATTGCCGCCGCTTGGAGCGATGCCCGAGATCTTTGGCATATCCTTGAGCGGCGCCTTGATAGACTACCCCAAGATGATCCGGCGACAAGCGTCACCCGTGACCAGTGGGTGATTCCTCTGTTGAGTTCCTTTGGTTATGAATTGATTTATCAGCCTCGTGCAGCCGAAATAGATGGCCTCACATTTTCAATTTCCCATAAGGCCGGCAAAGATGAGGGCACCCCTCCGGTTCATGTCGTCGGAGCTCGGCAATCGCTCGATCGCAAGCCTGAATCAGGAAGACCTCGTCTCGCACCCCATGCGCTCCTCCAAGAATATCTTAATCGCACCGATCAGGTTTGGGGTTTGGTCACGAACGGCAGAACTCTTCGAATTCTCCGCGATTCCCAGCGGATGAGAAAACAGGCTTATATCGAATTTGACCTCGAGCAAATGATGGCAGGAGAAAAGTTCGCCGATTTCGCTCTCCTCTATCGTCTGCTCCACAGAACCCGTCTTCCGCAAACTCTTGCCAGTGCCCATGAATGTTTCCTCGAAAAATACTATCTCTTGACAATCGAGCAGGGAGGTCGGGTTCGAGATCACTTGCGCGATGGAGTTGAAGCAGCCCTGAAGGTTTTCGCCAACGGCTTCATCAATAACTCTCGAAACAGTGATCTGAGACAAGAGATTTCATCCGGCAAGTTTACTCCTCAACTTTTTTATCGGCAGCTTCTTCGCCTTATTTATAGATTTCTCTTTCTCATGGTGGCCGAAGAAAGAAACCTTATTACCGATAACCAGATCTATGCCGAGCACTACAGCGTCAGCCGTCTCAGGCGTTTGCTTGAAGCTCGTTCTTCCTGGACATCTCATGATGATCTTTGGCTTGGACTCAGGACGACATTTCGGCTTTTCCGAGATGAGAAATTAGGCCAATATCTGAATGTCCCCCCGCTGAACGGCGATTTATTCAATGGCGCCGAGATGTCATCCCTGGATGATGTTTCTCTTACAAATCGCGAGCTTTTGAATGCCCTCTGGCACCTCGCCATGTACAGGGAAGACGAGCGGGCCCCATGGCACCGGATCAACTACGGCGCTCTCGATGTGGAAGAGCTTGGCAGTGTTTACGAAAGCTTGCTCGAATTCCATCCGGTTTTTATCGAAAAAGATGGCGAGCTGAGCTTCGATTTGGTCTATGGTACAGAACGCAAATCCACCGGCTCCTATTACACACCCCCTGAGCTTGTCCAGGAATTGATTAAGAGCGCTCTTGTGCCTGTTATAGAAGACCGCTTAAAGAAAGCCCCATCTAAAGAAGATGCGCTTCTTTCTATCCGTGTCCTCGATCCTGCTTGCGGTTCGGGCCATTTCCTTCTTGCTGCCGCTCGCAGACTTGGAAGAGAGCTAGCCAAAACAAGAACAGGCGAGGATGAGCCAACCCCGGAATCTTTACGGCTTGCAGTTCGCGATATCATCACACATTGCATTTACGGTGTGGATAAGAATCCTTTGGCCGTAGACCTCTGTAAGGTTGCTCTTTGGATCGAAGGCCATGCTAAAGATAAACCTTTGACCTTTCTGGATCATCGCATTCGCTGTGGCGATTCCCTTGTCGGAGTTATGGACTTAAATGTCCTCAAAGACGGCATCCCCGACGAAGCTTTTGATCCGGTCGAGGGAGACGAAAAGCCCTTAGCTCGATCATTAAAGAAAAGGAACAAAGAAGAGCGGGCAGGCCAGAGAACCCTTCCTTTCGAGACAGCAAAGGAGCTGAAAGATCTCAGGGATTTCCTTGGAGTGTTATTCCAAATTCCCGATGATTCCCCAGATAATATCCGGAAGAAAACCGACGTATATCAAAAGCTTCACTCCCTCGGGACCAAATGGTGGCGAGATCAGACGGCGTGTAATCTCTGGACGGCCGCATTCTTTATTGAGCTAACACCTGAAAACGAGAGAGAAAATCGAATCCCAAGATATGAAATCCTCATGAGTTATCTTGATTCTGGTTCAGCAGATGCGAGAACCACGGGATATTCCTGGCTTCTCGCCCAAGGACATGCCTTTTTCCACTGGCCACTAGAATTCCCGGAAGTCTTTGTTCAAGGCGGCTTTGACGTTGTCCTCGGAAATCCTCCTTGGGAACGAATAAAGCTCCAAGAGGAAGAATTCTTCGCCGCCAGGGACAGTTCAATTGCCCAGGCCCCGAATAAAGCTGCCCGTTCGAAGCTCATCAAAGAACTCAAAGAGAAAAATCCAGGCCTCTGGCTGGAATATCGAGATGCTCTCCACGGCGCGGACGCTCTAAGCAAGTTTCTAAGAGAGAGCGGACGATTCCCTCTGACCGCTCGAGGTGATATCAATACGTATTCGGTATTCGCTGAAGCCGCGAGCCGAGTGATCAGTCCAGACGGACGAGCGGGAATCCTCGTTCCTACAGGAATCGCTACCGATGATACAAATAAGTTCTTCTTTGCCCACCTTGTCGAGAAAGAAAAACTGGCGAGTCTTTATGATTTTGAAAATCGGGAGGCTCTTTTTCCTGGCGTCCATAGAAGTTATAAGTTTTCCCTCTTGACCATTAGCAACAAGCCAGTCAAAAAAGGCGATTTTGCCTTCTTCCTTCTGCGTCCTGAGCACCTGAATGACGACCGCCGCCGATTTATTCTTTCTGCAGAAGATTTTAGCCGGCTAAATCCGAACACTCGAACCTGCCCTGTCTTTCGCACAAAAATTGACGCTGAAATTACAAGGAAGATTTATGAGCGCGTTCCCGTACTCATTAATGAGCAAACCGGCGAAAATCCTTGGGGCATCTCTTTCATGAGAGTATTTGATATGAATAAAGTCGATGTCCTAAATCTATGTCAAAGAGGACTGGATCACCGATCTTGTCCAGAATATGTTCCGATGTATGAAGCGAAAATGCTAAATAAGTTTGACCATAGGTTTGGATCATATGAAACAAGGGGAAATGAGCGTGGCTATACGGGGCTACCTGAAGTTTCTTTAAGCAACTACATGGATCCATTATATAGAATAACGCCATTTTACTGGATAAGAAGACTCGAGGTTAAAACGAAAATAACTCTAAAATGGAAACGTAGTTGGCTAATTGGCTATAGAGATATTACAAATTCCACAAATGAACGCACAACGATATCAAGCATAATTCCATTTTCAGGTACTGATTTTTCGATAAGGTTAATATTTCCTACCAATGACATAATCTTAGTTTGCTGTTTATGCGCAAACCTGAATTCTATCATTTTGGATTTTATAGCAAGGCAAAAAATCGGCGGAACACATCTATCTGATTATATAATGAAGCAACTCCCAGTTATCTCACCGAATGATTTTAATCCTAAAGACATACTTACAATGTTGCCCCGTATTTTAGAGTTGGGCTATTCGTCCTGGGATATCAAACCATTTGCCGATGATGTTTGGAACGAGGCGACAGAAGAAATAAAAGCTGCAGTCCGTGAACAATGGGAAGAAAATCGCTCCCAAACAGGCGGCCATTTATGGAATCCTCCTGAATGGGCAGGAATCTCATCTGAGGGCATCCCTTTGCCGCCCTTTAAATGGGGCGAAAACCGCCGCGCCATTCTCCGCGCCGAACTTGATGCTTATTACTCTAGACTTTATGGCCTAACTCGAGACGAACTCCGCTACATTCTAGACCCCACGGACGTCTATGGTCCAGATTTCCCAGGCGAAACCTTCCGCGTTCTTAAAGAAAAAGAAGAACGTGAATTCGGCGAATACCGAACAAAAAGGCTCGTTTTAGAAGCTTGGGATAAATATCGAGAAGGAATATTATGAATTATTTAGCTTCAATTAGTCGATTGAGAATTTATCTGAAAAGAAAGCGCACAAGGCTGGCAAAAATCCAAAAGGAACTTCAGAAGTATCTAGAAATATCTAAGATATTTGTCAAAAAGGATTGGTTTTCTAAAGTAGACAAGCAAATCACGCTATGGGAAAACAATATTGAAGCGAGTTTAAAAGAACGCAGTATAACGGTTCCAGAATATGAATTATTCAGGTATTTGGAAGAAGATGCCTTGTTGACCCGGTTCATCAGTTGCTTCACTGCGATAGAAACAAAAGTCATGACCGATCGCGCAAAATATCGGCAGTGGAAGGGATCAAAGAATCAGCTGTTTTCTAGCCAGGTTAGCCAAATAAACTCGACGCTTTTCGAAATGCTAGTATTGGGTAAACTCATTTTATCTTCTAAAAACATAGAACCGTATTACGAGAACATAGATGGAAGGCTATGGATAGAGAATCGATTTGTCTATTTTGAGATCAAATCTCTTCAGAAGAGCCGGTTCGATCTAAAAGGAATCGGAGTAGGTGGGACACAACATGATGAATGGCAGATAAATACGACATTAGGAGAAAAGGTCCTTCAGCTGGCTCCCTATAAGGGTAATGCTACGTTAGTTTTACTATCCCTTCATAGACTTGCAGACATGACTACAGCTGACTGGTATGTCAATGAATTTTTTGGGAAAGCAGAGGGGAAGGCACTGGGAGGCGTCGTAGTCTATGGATGGTTTACTGCGGCAGGAGATAAAAAGGTGCTTCTTAATCCTGGTGCGAGCACTCCACTTACGGAAAATGAGGGAAATATCATCCAAAGAGAACTTTGAAGAACAACTAAAGGAGAACATGAGTTCGTTAGATATAAGACAAAGATTTAGGTTCTTGAGTTATGAGCTGGGATAGACTATCAATAAAATGAGCTCTGACGCAATAAAGCGCTTTTGCTGGACAAATGGTTTTATCAATGCATACCTTAATACGATATTTTCAGAATCGGGGATTGCAGGTTCCGAATACTCTGCTATGTCGTTTTCAGGCTTTCTTATAAGATATTTTCAAAGAATGGATGAAAGGGGGCGCGGACTTAGCTCTTGGCCTTCCGTTAATAGCCTAGGGAAGGATAAGCTTCTCTACCTTTTTCACCTAGAAAATGAGCTTTGGGGGACAGATTATCAAAACTATATCAATTTTTTCCCAAATGGCGGTATCTCATCGAGTACATTACTACAGACATTTTTGTTTGTTCATGGATTCTTTTTGATAGAGAGATGGCTAGATCTATTTATTAATAGCGATAATATAAAGAGAGGGGGAAGAACAAAAAGGCGTAAGCTTCTTTTTGGAAAAGAGGGCCTTTTCATAAAAGATTATAAGCCCTGCATGATGATTATGGGCTATCCGATGAATCTATCGTCGACTACAAGAGAAATCTCTTCTCTGGTATCAACGCAGCCAACATGGGCAATGCACCAGAACATAGATATTCCTGATAGTCTCAGGTCTTTTTATCGGGCTAATACGGGAAAGGATCATTACAAGACGATCATCGAAATAGGCCTGAAAAATACTCGTGAAAAGCTGCCTCGTCACATTCTCCCGAGGACAAAACCAAAAGAACTAAGAAAAAAGTGTAGCGGATTGAAGGCAACCTGGTACGATGCAATGTGGATTTATTCAGAGAGCATCCGCTACCATCCAGTTTGTCCGTCTGAGCAAAGTCTTAGGAATCCCTTTTATTGGAATAGAACAATTCGCTGGCTAACATCGGCTTTAGTATCAGGGCTCTTCTTCATTATTAATAAATCACGTGCCGGTGACAGGCAGCTGGAAAGTTGCTGGGAAGAATCAAAGAATCTAAATCCATCACTTCGTCAAATATTTGGGGAAAGTAGAGATAGGATATTCGAGAGCCCACCCTAAAGATATGTCAGTAATATTTAGTGAGAGGTTTTATTCGAATAGTGCGAATTAGGAGATAAAAAATGGCCATTCCCGATTATCAGTCCATAATGCTTCCTTTATTGAAATATGTCGGAGACGAAAAAGAGCATTACATTCGAGAGGCGATTGAAGCACTTGCCAAACAATTTGGCCTCACTCCAGAGGAACGAAAGAAAATATTGCCAAGTGGGCAACAGTATACATTTGACAACCGTGTTGGTTGGGCAAGGACCTATATGAAGAAGGCCGCGCTTATTGAGACGACCCGGCGGGGCTATCTTAAGATCAGAGCACGAGGCCTGCAAGTTCTTAAGGAGAACCCAAAAGACATCAACGTCCGGTATCTGAGGAAGTTTCCTGAATTCGTCGAATTTCAGGCCCTAAAGCGAGGAAAAGAAGAGTTGGAGAAAGAGGAAGAATCAGCAGCTAAAGATTTGTTGACGCCCGAAGAATCAATCGAAACGGCATACCAGGGATTGAGGCAAAATCTAGCAGCTGAACTTATTCAACAGGTCAAGAGCTGTTCTCCAACTTTCTTCGAAAAATTAGTAATAGACCTATTAATCAGCATGGGATATGGCGGGACAAGGAAAGATGCCGGAGAAGCTATCGGGCGGAGCGGGGATGAAGGAATAGACGGCATCATCAAAGAGGACCGGCTTGGCTTGGACATTGTTTATCTTCAGGCCAAAAGATGGGAAAATCCAGTCAGTCGACCAGAAATCCAAAAATTTGCGGGTGCCTTACAGGGGCAAAGGGCAAAAAAGGGGATATTTATCACTACATCTGCCTTTACTAAAGACGCGAGAGAGTATGCTGAAAAAATTGAGAGCAAAATTGTCCTCATTGACGGAGAGACACTCGCTCAGCTTATGATCGACCATAGTATCGGCGTCTCTCAGGTGGCCTCCTATACGCTTAAGAAAGTGGATATTGATTATTTTGCGGAGGAATAAACGACGCTCGAGGAAAGCGGCGGGGACTGTCTACTCAAGGAGATATGAAGAATAGCGCGTTGGCTATCGACAAAGCGCCCCTGGTAAAGTCACTTTGATGGAATACGTCAAATTCTTAATTGGCTGGCAATCCAATGGCAGTGACATTCCCATTTCTGACTAGCTACGATCCGCCGGGCTCCAGCGAAGGCACGCTCGACCCTCTCGGCCTCTATCAGATTGCCGATCAGCTGGCGGTTCAGCTCGTGCCAGCTGTCCGAGAGCGTATGCTGCGAATTCGGTTTCTTACGGCTATGGCAGTTGGCGCCTACGTGATTGAGGAAATAGACGATGACCCCGCAAAACGAGATGCATCTCCATACCTTATTTGGGAATGGCTGGTGGTCGAGGCGTTAACACGAAAGATGGGCGGTGATTCCTCAATCTGGGGTGTGCCGGGGATGCTCATGGCAAAGCGAGCGCTTGAGCAGCATGGGTACTTGGACGCTCGTAGCTATCTGAAAAACCCGCGGATCTTCGGTTTCACAGGAGTCTACAAACGGCTGGCGGTTCAACTTGGTCTTGTGGACGTCAATTTGACGCCGGGGACTAACTCGCAGGCACTCGTAGATGCCTGGGCACGCGACCTAGAACTCGGGGGAGCCACTGCGATCCGTGAGACAATCTCCCGCTGGTCCTTGGCTGTCCGCAGGAGCCTTAAGGAGATTCCGCCCCGTGCGAAGCCCGGATGGGGTAAAGATGAGTGGGCTAGACTGGCGGTCGCCTTTAATCCTGGGACATGTAGGGGCCGGGAGAAGCGATTTATGCGAGATCTACTAACCACCGAAGGCGATCGGCGCCTTGGCGCCCTCCCGTCGATCTGGAGACTGCAAGGCGAGTTCGATGAAACCGGATTCCGAGAAGAGCAGCTCCATGATCGTCTCCAAGAGCAAGAACCGGGCTATCGGCCATTGCTCGACGCCATCCGTGTATATGAGGGGTTCGCTCGTAGCCTCCAAGATGCGTTTGACGTGCTGAAAGCAGAGGCATCGCAGCTGGATGCGAAAGGATTTGCCGTTCCCGGGATCGCCAGCGATTCCGATTTCAGGAGATGCGTAAAGAAATTGCACGAACGTTTCGAGGTGGCGCTTCACGCCCTTAGCGAGGTAGGCAATCTCGGCATCTCTCTCAATAATCTTTTTGATCAGCGGTTCGGCGCCTTTGCCGAGCCTATGGATGCGGGCTCCTGTGCGATTAGGCTATGCAATCATCATGAGGCTGTTCAACAGGGCAAGTCGGCTGAAGGCAAACGGCCTTGGTTTGACCGTATCGGTCTAGATCGAATCTATATCCGGCGTGCCTACCGCAAGCCCCGGCAAGAAATTCAACCGGGCAGTTATGTCCACGGCTATCGGGGCAATCCCATTCGTCGGTTTTATTCTGACCTACAATGAGCAGAGGCAAGAAAACACCCCGAAGCGGAGCGATGCTCGACCTGTGGCGACCGCCGCAAGGGGCTGGTGACCCGGTGGGGTGTCTTGCCACCACCTACACGTTTACGCCGGGGCTCTTCGATGAGCAGTGCCTGGCTCGTTTCCTGGGGATAGAATCTGAGTCGAACCGTGAGGATCTCGCGTTCTTGCTCGAGCGAGAGACTCGGCTTGGGGCTGTCTATGCTGGCGTCCTGGTGGATCACACTCAGGCAGGGATCGAGCACTCGCTGCGTTGGGATGTCCTGTCGGTTCGTATCCGCGCCGGGAAGCAGCACGCAAAGCTGAGCCTGCTCGCGTGGGCCCGCCACATTAGGATCATTGTGGCCTCGGCCAACCTTACGGAGCCCGGCTACAGGACGAACCACGAAGTCGCTGCAACGTTTGACCTGACCCCTAACGAGTCCAATGCCGATTTGCTGGCACAGGCGATTACATTCCTAAGAAGCCTTATTCAGTTCGTGCCGGGGGCTTCCGAGCGTCCATCCAACGTGTTGCGGGCGGAAGCGTTCTTAAATCAAATCGAACGTCAAACAAAGACATGGAAGCCCATCCGTCGAATAGGTTCAGTCCGCCAACAGCTCGCTTGCTCGCTTCCTGGCCTGGGCGCGAATCAGCCCCCGCGTAGTGCACTCGAGGAGGCTCTCCAGGCGTGTCGCGGGCGGGGGGGGTCGCCGGACAAAGTCTGGGTTGCCTCTCCCTTCTTTGACTCTAACGATGAGACAGGCCGAGTGATTGCCTCGCTATGCAAGGCCATGGCGCGGGGAGGCCGGCGGAAAGTTTTCTTTAGCATCCCAGCATTCCGCGATGGGAATACTGCCGCTGTGCCAAGGCTCGCTGCCCCCAAAGCTCTGGCGATGATTCCTCCGACCTATCACAGCGATGTGACGATCGAGATCCTCCCAGAGGTGGATAGCGATAAGAACCCCCGCCAGTGGCACGCCAAGATGTTGGCACTTCAGGCGGATCCATACTTTGCACTAATGGTCGGATCTTCAAACTTCACTTGTGCCGGGATGGGTGTAGGCCCCTTCAGGAACGCCGAGGCAAATCTCATCGCAATAGCTAACCGCCAGGCCAACGCCCGGGAAGCCGGGCAACTGGAAGCCGTGTGGCCTGAGACGGAGTTGGTCGAAGACCCGGAATCTGCCGAGTGGCTGGGCGCACAGCCAGGGAATGAAGAAGAGGAACAGAGGGCAATACCGCCGTTACCCGCAGGATTTCTCTCTGCCACCTACTGTGCAGGAGACCAAAGACGAATCATCCTACGATTCGACCCTCCCCAGCTTCCGGAAAATTGGAGTATCCATGTCTGTGGTCACGAGGAGCAGACGCTCTTGACCGCAGCGGTTTGGCACGAGCAGCGCCAGCCGTCGGTCATTGAATTGGCCTGGCCGGACCTACGGCCGCCGGAAAAACTCCTTGTCCGGTGGGATGATGATGAGGCTTTTTTAGCTGTTAACGTTGAGGACCCGAGGCAGTTGCCGCCTCCCGCCCAGCTGGAACACATGTCTGCCGATGACATGCTCCTGATTTTGGCGGCGTCCGATCCAAGCGCCGCTTTCCGAATTTGGTCGCGAAGACAACAGTTGGATGACCCCTTCGACTCCGACCTCGATTCGGGGACGCCCATTGACCTGGATCCGCTTCGACGCTACGACCTGCAGGCCACATTCCTGCATCGTATTCGCCACCGGGCACGTATCCTCGCGCAGTTGCGTTCTAATCTCCAGAAGCCCTTGTGGGGACGGCAAGCGCTGGAATGGAAGCTACGGGGATTGATCGGAATCGAACCCCTGGCGGATCGTTTAGTTCGAGAGTTCGAGAAAGCAGACGGTGCAGCTGACGAAGCACTGCTGACCCTGGCCGATTTTCTGATCGTATTACGTGAGGTCGATTACCAGGCTGCTGAGGGATCTCTTCCAAAAGCGGAATTCGAAAAAGTCTTCCGCCCTTTCCTCAAGGAGCTTGCTGATAAAATCGGTCGAGCCATCGATGAGCGTCGGGATAGCGTCTCCGGAGATTTGATGAACTTCTGGAAACGGGTAGGGGAACGATGCCGGCAGTAAACGACATTTACACCCCTCCGCCAGAGCTCGTGCTGGGGACCCGGCTAAACACCCGCGTGCTGAATGCTGACCAGGAACGTCAAAGGGCTGAAGTCGAGGATATATTACGCCGACTGCGTACCCAACCCGGAGTGATCCTGGCAGATGAAGTCGGCATGGGCAAGACCTTCGTCGCCCTGGGAATTGCCTACAGCGTGGCCGTTCGCAGCCCACGGGGCCCCGTGATCGTGATGGTGCCCCCGAATCTTATTGATAAGTGGGAAGAAGAACTCAAGAAATTCTGCGAGCTTTACCTCGAGAACCGGCGTCCGATACGGAAGGACGACGCCACCCGGAAGGATCTTATCGCGGAACGCGTCGTTCGCTATGGCGTGGCCCGCCACAGCGTCGACCTGATGAAATTGCTCGATGATCCCCTTCGCGAGCGGTGCCACCTGATCTTTTTGGCCCAAGGCGCCATGGGCCGTTGTCAGACTTACAAATGGGTTCGTCTGGCCCTCATCAGTGAGGCCTTACGTCGTCATGGACGGGGCGGTGCCAACCGGCTTATCCAAGTCAAGAAACAGATTCACAGGTTTCTCGCTGAACTATTGTATGCGATTGGAGAAGAGCGGGCTCATACATGGGGGGATGAGCTCTGGCAACGCCTCCTGCATACGGATCCAGGAACTTGGAAGGACATCTATAATGCGGACGTTCCAAATGAACAAAGGCGGTTGACAGACGATCCGGTGCCCAAGGCAGTGAGCCGGACCCTGCAGCGGATAGACCTGAAGCCGTTGGCCATAGCACTTGAACATTTACCCGTGCGTGCCAGCGGTGGTGATACCCGAATGTCTGAGCGTCTGCAAAGCGCTCGAAAGGCGTTGCGGCAGGTCGAGGAGGAGATGTGGAAGGACCTGCTAACACGGGCAAGGTGGTGTTCTCCGCTTCTTGTAATGGACGAGGCCCATCATCTCAAGAACCCGGGAACGCTGCTCGCAAGGCAGCTTCAGTCCCCCGACTTGGAACAGGACCTCCGTACGGGAGACGGAGCAATGTCGCGTGTGTTTAATCGGATGCTCTTCCTCACGGCCACACCGTTTCAGATCGGGCATCACGAGCTAGTGCGAGTTCTAGAGCGGTTCGGAGACATCAGGTGGGATGAGAGTCAACTCGGTAGCCCGGAGGATTTCAACAAGAAATTGTCTGATCTTTCCAGACACCTCGACGAAAGCCAGCGTTCCGCCATCGCTCTTCAGAAATGCTGGAGTCGGCTTCGGCCTGAAGATTATGAAGGCGACGTCGAGGTTTGGTGGGACCGACTTCTCCATTCTCCGCGAGAATCGCTCAGCTGCCATCAACGTTCCATCATAGACGCTTTTCACGCAGCGAAGCTTTGTCGGGACGCCGCGGAGAATGCTCTCCGGCCTTGGGTTGTGCGACATAACAAGGGATCCTTCTGGGTTGGCACCGACATCGCTCGCCGCAAACGCGTGGATGGTGCGGCAATCGCCAGGAATGAAGAATCGGGGGGGCTTCCGATTCCGCCACAGCAACTCCTGCCGTTTTTTCTGGCCGCTCGAAGTGCCGTCAACCCTCGACAGGACCTTCTGGGCGAGGCGCTTTGTTCCTCCTACGAAGCCTTTCGTTTCACCCGTGATAAACATGATCCGGAAAAAGATGAGCAGGATGAGGTCGTGGACACGCCCGAAGAGTTAGCTAAGGCATCTTGGTACTTGGGCGAGTTCGACCGTTCCCTAGAGCGCTGCAGTGGCGCAATCCATCCCAAAATAGAGGCGACCGTCCGCAAGGCCGTCGACCTTTGGGAAACAGGCGAAAAGGTGCTCGTATTCGCGTTCTACCGCCGAACGTGCCGTGCCCTACGTATCCACATTAGCCGGGAGATTGAACGGAGGGTTACGGAAGCCGGGCTTCGGAGGCTTCACAGTTCGGGCAAATCGGCGGATCATCAAGAGCTTAATCGTCTGGTGGAGCGAATTCAACAACGCTTTTTCGATGATTCCGATTCGCCTGGGCGGAAGGCCCTTGACTCCGAGTTAGAAAGCATTCTGATGAAAAAGGCCGGCGCACTAAGAAAGGTCAAAATCAGCGACGGACAAATAGAACAGCTCATGGCCGTAATGCGGAGGTTTCTCCGGGTTCCTGCCACTTTGCTGCGCTGCTTTCCGATAACAGAGCTAGAAACGCTTTCTCCCAAAAAGGCAGTGCAAGTTACCCTGGATTTTATCGATGGGTCTGGACTTTCTTGGCAAAACAAGTTTTATAGCTTCATCGATTTCCTGGCCGATATTCGTTCCAGCGATGAACGTGGATTATATCTGGACGCCGCACAGCGTACCCAGACTGGGGGCATCAGAGTAGAGAAGGACGAGGAGGATGACCTCGACCCTGATGAAAAGCTGGTTGTGCTCGCAAATGTGCAGGTGGCTACGGGCACGACACGCCGTGATGCCAGAAGCCGTCTTATGCGCGCCTTCAATACTCCGTTTTTCCCGGACGTTTTAGTTTGCAGTCAGGTGATGGGCGAAGGTGTCGACCTTCAGCGATTCTGCCGCCATGTGATTCATCATGATCTTGCCTGGAATCCGAGCACTATCGAACAGCGCACGGGCCGCATCGACCGACTCGGGTGCAAAGCTGAAGGCCGCCAGCCAATTTTCGTTTACCTCCCGTATCTGGCAGGGACCGCCGATGACAGGCAGTATCATGTTATGTCGGATCGCGAGCAATGGTTCCGTATCGTCATGGGTCAAGACGAAGTCGCCCGGCTGATAACGCCCGATGCGACGTGCGCGTTTAGGCTCCCGGATGCGGTTTCCGAGGCACTTTCCTTCAAGCTTGCTCCAGAGAATATAAAACCCTGACAATTGGATGGATTTCAAGAAGCTCCTGATTTCGGCTTCATTGTAAGCGGGGCGTCGATTCAGGGGGTCAGCCCACGCAAATTTTGAACATCCTGCCCTGGACCACTCCGCGAGACAGGTAAAAAGATAAATTGTAAAAACGGGAGATTTGCGGTATTTCTTCGTGGCATGCCCTTTATATTAAAGCAAATATTGACATTGCCTATATTTGAAAATAACATCATTTCTTAGCCATGCTTTGAGGAGCAGATGTTTTCTAGAAGAAGATATCTTGACCGAAGAAAAAAATATTCAAGAGATATATTTTTAAGTTTATTGCCAAAATTATCAGAAGCAGGATTTGAAGATATTTCGGTTGTCCTTCCCCATAATTATGAAACAGTGGACCCGAGAAATTCAGTTATACCAGTTCAGGAATTTATTGACAGGGAAAGAAATTATGCTGCAGTCATAATTATAGCAAAATCGAAAGAACGAAACGAGACGCTCAAAATACTCTTTGTCAATTCAAGTGCGAAGGCTTTGTTTATAGACGATACTTTCCCCAGCGCCGCGAGCGAACCGCCTGCTTTATATTTTCAGTCTCCTGATCCAGCACGAACTTACGCATTATTTGAATATTTCTATGAGATATTAAACCGAGGTTCAAAGAGAGGAATTGTTATATTTTCCTTAGTTCAACTTGTAGCCTCAATAATCTTACTTCTGGAAACCTTCTCGGTTTTGGGGAAAAAAGGCTTTTTGATATCAAGGCAATTTCATTTGCCAATATATTTAGACCTATTCGCAGTATTGTTATCTATTTTGGTTATCTATCGATATTTTTCTGAGCCTTCGGGACTGTGGATAAAGCCAAGAAGAGAAACGCGGCTGATATCATTTTTTAAAATGGCGATTCGTGGAGAATTAAGGGATAACCCGGTTGTTCAACTTTTAATCACAATTCTGGGGGGAATAATCGTTGCTCTGTTAGCGAAGGTATTTGGAATTTTATAGTTCTCATAGTTCGTGTTCGGCGACCAAAAATAATAATCGCCAAGCGCGTGGCTAGTGAGCAATTTTTGCCTCGATAGTCATGTATCTCGCCGTCCGCTTCCAAGCATTTTCAAGCATGAATTCTGCTCATGCTGGGCGAATGACCGGATTGTCGCCGCCTCATTGGGTAGTATTAATCAATTTTTGATTAGTTAACCTACCGATACCGGCTCATCTTAGTCGACCGGATCAAGCACTGCGAGGAGGGGGCTTGAGGCCCCGGAAGAAGCCTTCGAGATCCACGATTATAAGACGGGCTCCAGCCTGCCGGATCAGGCCGGGCTCGATGATTCCCTCTCGCCGCCCTAGACCGCGTCAAGGCCTACATCAGTACTGAAAAGCAAAATTCTGGGGACACGATCCCAATTCCAGAGAATTCGGTCATGTCCCCCAATTTCAGCCACCTCAGTTGCCAGGCATGAATAAAACAAGCGTAAATCATTCATTGACTAATCTTAGATTAATCAATATTCTTTTTGCAGATGGAATAAAGGGGACGGTCAGCCATGAAATGCCCAAAATGTCAGGCCGATGTCTCGGATGATTCCCGCTTTTGCAGCAAATGCGGAACATCTGTTCATCCTTCTGATGAAGCCTTCTTATCTCATACCAGGACGATCCTAAAACCCATAGAAGAGCGATCTCCTGGAACCTTCCTTGCCGGCAAATACAAGATCGTTGAAGTCGTGGGAAGGGGAGGCATGGGCATCGTGTATAAGGCTGAGGACACCAAGCTCAAACGAAATATCGCCCTTAAGTTCCTGCCTCCAGAATTGATCCGCGATCCGGAGTCTAGAGAACGTTTTGTCCTTGAAGCTCGGGCGGCCGCGGCTCTATCCCACCCCAATATCTGCACGATCCATGAAATTTGTGAAGAGGAAGGCAACTCCTTCATTGCCATGGAATACATCGAAGGACAGAGCTTGAAAGCGAGGATGAATAAAGCGCCGCTGGGTGTGGAAGAAGCAGTGGACATTGCTGTCCAGGTGGCCGAGGGTTTGGAGGAGGCCCACAAGAAGGGGATCATCCACCGGGACATTAAAAGCGCCAACATCATGGTGACTGATAAAGGTCAGGCCAAGATTATGGATTTTGGGCTGGCCAAGGTCAAAGGGGGGACCCTGCTGACAAGGGAAGGAACGACCCTGGGGACTGTGGCCTATATGTCGCCGGAGCAGGCTCGAGGCGAAGAAGTCGATCACCGCTCCGATATCTGGTCGTTGGGGGTAGTCCTGTACGAGATGTTGAGCGGGAAGCTCCCTTTTATGGGAGATCGTGAAGCCTCGATTCTCTATTCTGTCGTTCACGAGGAGCCGAAGCCGCTCAAAGCCATAAAACCTGACGTTCCGGTTGAGCTGCAGCAGATCATCAACCGCGCCTTAAAGAAAAAGCCCGAGTCCCGCTATTCCTCAGCCTCAGAAATGCTGAAAGACCTTAAGAATTACAGAGACAGCCTGAGAGCCGGCGAGATGGGAGCCTACAGCTTCCGCTCATTCCTCCGGCTCATTCGGAAACCTGTTGTTGCCATTCCAGCCATCGTCATCATCGCCGCCGTCGGCTTCGCACTGGCCTGGTTCCTCAACCGCCAGGCAAGGATTCGTTGGGCAAGAGACGTGGCTGTCCCTGAGATCAGGAAGCTTATTGACGAGCAGCAATTCCCGGCGGCATTCCGTTTGACGGAGAAAGCGGAAAAGATCA
>Ga0154806_134_pt1 | contig 29820 bp, 27 predicted proteins | sample Rifle2008BG16ft_FD_105814 | JGI IMG/M metagenome (GOLD analysis project Ga0154806, IMG submission 105814) | candidate division Zixibacteria bacterium RBG_16_50_21
CCAATTTCAGTCTGGGAAGTTTCAACTTCTTCAAAAACAAGGATACCTTTGGAGAAGGAGTCACTTATATAGGTATTTCCGGCCTGCGACATCGCACCACCCTGCAGAGAAAGAATAACTTCTTAGTAATGAGCCTGGGAGGCCGACTGGCGGAAGAAGCTCGCCGGGGAGGATTCAAGGCCAAAACCAGAACCATGCGGGATGTACTGGAGACCATTAAGAAGGCTAAACAGGACCAGACCATCTCCGGCCTGGTAGTTAAAATCGATCCTTTAGACTGCGGTCTGGGCAAAGTGCAGGAATTGAGAAACGCCCTTTTGGACTTCAAGGCCAGCCAGAAGAATTTACTGGTCTTCATGGAGGCCGGCGGAACCAAGGAATATTATCTGGCAACGGTGGCGGATAAGATTATCATGGTGCCGACCGGCTATCTCGATTTTTCCGGCCTGAGTGCCCAGGTCACTTTCCTTAAAGGGACTCTGGACAAACTGGGTATAGTGGCTGACCTGGAGCATATCGGCAAGTATAAAAGCGCTTCCGATCTTTTGACCAGAGACAGTATGTCTGAGTCGCATCAGGAAGTTGTGAATTCCATTCTGGATGACATCTTTGACCAGTTGAGCGAGGATGTGGCCAAAGACCGGGGCTGGACTAAAGTAGAAGTCAAAACCAAGATCGACCAGGGGCCTTTTACCGCTAAGGAAGCTCTTGAAGCCGGTTTGGTCGATAAACTTGCTTTCGCTGACGAAATCGAAGTAATTATTAAAGAAACTCCGCGCAAAAAACTGGCTCTCCTTTCCAGTTCACCGAAACTTCTGTCGGAACAGGCTTACAACAAAAGGGAGTATTACCAGACCAGCTGGAAAGTTCCTCCCAGAATTGCAATTATTTACGTGACCGGCCTGATCACCTCCGGCTCCAGCGGAGGGGAACTCCTTGTGGGAAACACGGTCGGCTCGGCCACCATAGCGAGTGCCATCCGCACCGCCAGGAATGACAAATCAGTCAAAGCCATCCTGCTCAGAATCGACAGCGGGGGCGGCTCGGGCCTAGCGTCTGATATTATTTGGCGGGAGTTGAGATTGGCCCGCCAGAAAAAGCCGGTGATTGTCAGCATGTCCGATGTGGCCGCCTCCGGAGGCTATTTTGTGGCCATTCCGGGTGAGGAGATTCTGGTCAATCCGGCCACCATAACCGGCTCGATCGGAGTCATCGGCGGGAAACTAAGCCTGGTTGGATTGTATAAGAAAATCGGCGTGAACATCCAATTGAAGAAAAGAGGAGAGCACTCCGACTTGTTCACCGCTACCCGGACCTTTTCTGACCAGGAGAGAGCCATCATCCAGCGCCACATTGGCGAGTTCTATGCTGACTTTATTAACAAAGTAGCAGAAGGGAGAAATCTGGACACCAATTATGTTGATTCCATCGCTCAAGGGAGAGCCTGGACCGGCAGCCAAGCCAAACAGATCGGGCTGGCAGACAGATTCGGCGGGTTAATGCAGGCGCTGGAACTGGCCAAATCTAAAGCCGGAATTGACCATGATGAAGAAGTTGAAATCCTGGCCCTACCCAAATACCGTTCCCCCTGGCCCTTGGGACTAGACCGAGCCCTGTGGTTTTTGAATGATTTACAAGAGCTTAAAGAAATCTGGCAGGGAGATTTTATTTTTGAGGATGAGCATATTTTTTATCTTGAACCCTACAGTTTGGAAATAGAATAAGGAGAACAATGAATCACCACAGAATTAAAACAGTTACCAATCCCATCAATTATTCTGCAAGGAGGAATCGTGATGCCAAAACTTGGGATGAGGCTTAGACTTTTACTCGCCTTAATCTTTTTGCTATTTAACCTGACTCTAGGACAGAGCCTGCAGTTAGACGTCAAGGAGCACAAACTCGACAACGGTTTGACTATTCTGACCCTGGAAGACCACTCCGCTCCTATCGTCTCTTATCAAGTCTGGTTCAAGGTCGGCTCCAGAAATGAAAGGCCGGGCATAACCGGGATTTCTCATTTGTTCGAGCACATGATGTTCAAAGGGTCGAAAAACATTGCCCCGGAAGAGCACGCCAAATTAGTTCAGGCCAACGGCGGAGTCTTGAATGCCTGGACCTCTAATGACAATACCACTTATTATGACAATTTACCCTCGGACAAATTGGAGTTGGCAATCCGTTTGGAGGCGGAGAGGCAGTTCAACCTCAACATTACAGCTGTGAACTTGGCCTCTGAGCGGGAAGTGGTCAAAGAAGAGCGCAGACTCAGGACTGACAATTCACCTTTCGGAGCCGTGATTGAACAGCTCTATGCCGCCGCCTACACTGCCCATCCCTATCACTGGCCGGTGGTGGGCTGGATGTCCGATTTAGACGCCATAACCTTAGAAGATTGCCAGAGCTACTTCAAAACTCACTATGCGCCCAATAACGCTACCGTAGTCATTGTAGGAGATTTCAAAACAGACCAGGCAGTGGCCTTGGTCAAGAAGTACTACGGCGGCATGAAATCTCAGCCCCCCGGACCTTCAGTTAAATCTGTCGAGCCGCCTCAGATAGGTGAGCGCCGGGTCATGGTGCATAAGATAGCCCAAACCCCCATGTTCTTTGCCGGTTACCATATTCCCAACATCAATCATGATGATATGATCCCCCTTAAAGTCTTAGCCAAGATTTTATTTCAAGGACAATCTTCCCGGACTTACAAGAGCCTGATTTATGACAAGCAGATTGCTATCAATGTGGGCGGAGGAGTGGACGAGCAGATTGATCCGGGATTGTTTTACGTGTATGCCAACGCCAAGCCCGAAGTGACTGCCGAGCAGGTGGAGAAGGAACTCTACACCGAGTTAGACCTTATCGCCGCCAATGCAGTTTCAGACCGGGAGCTGGAAAAGGCCAAGAATCAGCTGGAATCCGAGTTTGTCAACGGCTTGCAGTCTGTCTCCAGCAAGGCCAGCCAGATCGGCTACTCTCAGACCATTGCCGGAGATTACCGCAAGTTTTTCAATCAGGGGGAGCAAATTCAGAAGGTAACTAAGGAAGACCTCTTGAGAGTTGCCAAAATTTATTTGACCGAAAAGAACCGCACCGTGGCTATATTAGTCCCGGAAAAACCCCAGGCCGAGTCATAGTCGAAAACGAGGATATAAAATGAAAACCAAAGTCATTCCCTTATTCATAACTTTAATGCTCCATTTGAGCCTGGCCGTTCTTGCCCAGCCAGGTTCAGATGAGATAAGTCTCCCTCCAATTTATGAGGAAACCCTGCCCAACCGACTGCAGGTCATAGTCATAGAGCACCATGAGCTCCCCATTGTGGCTTTCCGGCTGGTGACTAAAAGCGGCGGCATGGACGACCCGGTCGGAAAAGCCGGCTTGGCGAATTTTGTGGCCGATCTTTTGAGGCAGGGTACCAAGACCAGAACCGCTACTCAGATCTCAGAGGAAATCGATTTCATCGGCGGCTCCCTGGGTGCAGGTGCAGATTACGATTATCTCAATGTCAACTGCCAGGTACTGAAAAAACATTTTGACACCGGCTTAGACCTGCTCTCTGACGTGGTCTTAAATCCCATTTTTTCCGAGGAGGAAATTGAACGCCTCCGCTCCAAAAGAATCGGAGAAATCAAGCAGGCCTGGGATGACCCCGAGACCGTGGCCGACTTGAAATTTAGAGAGTTTCTGTACGGAAAGAACCCCTTAGCTTTTCCGCTGGACGGCACCGAGGAATCAGTGAAGAGTTTTACCCGACAGGACGTTCTCAACTTCCACCAGACTCAATTTGTTCCTAACAATGCCATATTAGCCGTGGTCGGGGATGTGAACCAAACAGAGGTGTTGACCAAAGTCAAAGCCAAGTTCAACTCCTGGAAACAGGGAGCTCGGCTAGCCCGCAACTATCCTCAGCCGGAGCAGGTCAAAGGTATGCAGGTTTTGTTGGTGGACAAGCCCGATCTGACCCAGACCTACATCAACTTTGGACATCTGGGAATCAGGCGTAACCACCCTGATTATTTTCCAGTTACGGTGATGAACTACATCCTGGGCGGCGGTGGCTTTTCCTCACGCATGATGCAGGAAGTCAGGGCCAAAAGGGGCTTGACCTACGGTATCAGTTGTTACTTTGGCATGTATAAAGAAGCCGGAGACTACTCGGTCGGAACCTTCACCCGCAACGATTCCACCTTAGCAGCCATTCAGGCCAGCCTGAATGAGATTAAAAAGATGAGGTCGGCCAAAGTTAGCGAGATGGAACTCGAAGATGCCAAGAACTTCTATTTGGGTTACTTCCCCTTCCGCTTTGAAACTCCCCAGCAGATAGCCGCCCAGGTAATTTCGGTGGAGTTGTACGGCCTGGGGGATGACTACCTGAAGAATTATCGCCAAAATGTCAAAAAAATTACTGCTGACGACATCCTCAGAGTGGCTATAACCTATCTTGACCCTGACAATCTCAAATTCGTAGTGGTTTCCAAAGGTGCAGACGTCAAAGACAAACTGTCCAATCTGGGAAGCGTGAAGACCGTGGCCTACGCACCCTAGTTAAGATTAGCAATTTACTCAATTTAAGAGTGCCGGCTGATTTGAAACCAGCCGGTGCTTTTTTTGGCCGACTAACCCTCCCCCCAATCATTTTCTTAAGTGCCTATACAAGAACCAGACCAGCCCTGTCACAATCAACACTCCGATGATAATATCCGCTTTTCGGAAATAGACTTTAATCTGCTCCCAGTTCTCCCCCATTACCTGACCGATGTATGCCAGAGCCAGACACCATGGTAACGAGCCCAAAAAAGTAAGAACAACAAATCTTCCGAACCTCATTTTGGCTATTCCGGCCGGAAGCGAAATGAAAGTTCTAATCACCGGCAGAAGCCGGGAAATAAAAATCGACCAATCCCCGTACTTTTGGAAAAATTTGTCGGCATTGTCTAAATCGTGCTTTGAGATTAAAACATAGCGCCCATACTTCTCCAGAAAGGGCCTCCCCCCCTTGATTCCGGCCCAGTAGGCGATTACCGAGCCGATCACACAACCCATGGCGCCGGCTATGCCTGTAAGCCAGAGATTAAATCTGCCGGCGGAGACTAAGTAGCCGGAAAATGGCATGATTATTTCGGAAGGCAAAGGAATGCAGGCTGACTCTATGGCCATGGTCAGGACGATTCCAAAGTAACCTAAAGTGGAAATGACCGAGACTAACCAGGCGGCAATGGGCGCCAAAATCTTTTCAACCAATCCCAATTAGCTCCTTTGTTCTAAACCGTAAGTCAACCAGCCGTGCCCGGCTTGACCATCACCTTAATCTTTTCCAGCCTGTGCCCAGACTTCTGGTGGATTACAAAGTCGATGCCGAATAGATGGAGCTTCTCGTCCACTGCCGGAATTCTTTCGATGGTGTTGGTTATCAATCCCCCCAAAGTATCCCAGGGTTTCTCCGGCAGGCTGGTCTTGAAAATCCGGTTGAAGTCTTCAACCTGAATGGTGGCTTTAACTAACGCCGCTCCATCCGCCAGATGGTCCACCTCTTTGGCTTCCTCCAAATCATATTCGTCCAGTATCTCTCCCACGATTTCTTCTACAATGTCTTCCAGGGTAATCAGACCCGCCGTCCCGCCAAACTCGTCCAGCACCATGGCGATATGAATTTTTTTCTTCTGAAACTCCCTCAATATTTCCGAGATCTTCTTGGAGTCCGGCACAAAATAAGGCTGGCGGATGATGTCGCTCAAGATTATCAGCTCTCTTTGGGTCAAGAGATTGATTATGTCCCGGGCGTGGATTATTCCGACCACTGTATCGATCGTCCCCTCATAGACCGGAATTCTGGAGTACCCCTCCTCCATGATGATCTGCAAGAGCTTTTCCTGGGTCGTCTTGACATCTACTGCCACAATATCTAAGCGGGGTGTCATCACATGTCGGGCCAGCTTATCCGTGAACTCAAAAATCGAGCCGATGTATTCCTCTTCATGTTTTTCAAAGACCCCCCTTTCTGCCCCTTCCTGCACGATGAATTTAAGTTCCTCCTCCGAGACGAAGGCGGTATCCGGGTTGGTCTTTACCCCGAATAGCCTTGCCAAACCTCTACTGGAGGCAGTCAGAAGCACCACAAAGACTTTGGCCAGCTTGGAAAGCAGATTGACCGGTACCGCGATGGTAGTGGCCACTTTCTCCGGAAAAAGAATCGCGACATATTTTGGGAAAAGTTCTCCTATGACCAGCGATAGATAGGAAATGGCTATCACCACGATGGCAATGGCCATGCTTTCGGAGTTTTTTTGAACCCAGAAATAAGGGGCCTGTTCCAGAAGCGACTTCAGAACGTCTACGATTCTGGCGCCTCCCACCACCGCCGCCAGAGTGCCTACCAGGGTTATGCCAATCTGAACCGTGGCCAAGAATAGATTTGGGTCTTCCTGCAGTTTCTGGGCAACTTGAGCCTTTTTGTCACCGGACTCAGCCATTTGCCTGATCTTAGACTTGCGGGCGGCAACTAAGGCAATTTCAGAAATGGCAAAAAAACCATTGGCTACTATCAACAACAGTATCAAAATTATTTCGCCGGTTATTTCTGCCATAGACAGAAAAAGGCGGTGGCTGTTTGACACCGCCTGTTAAAAGCTCAGTTCATCTAAAATTGTTTGGCCAGCTCTTGCAGACGGGCAACCCTCTGTTCCGTAGGGGGGTGACTGCTGAATAAGGACAACATGCTCCCGCCCGAAAGCGGGCTGACGATAAACATATGCGCGGTGGAGGGGTTAGCCTGCATCGGAATCCTCAGATTGGCAGTCTGCAGCTTTCTTAAAGCCGAAGCTAAAGCCAAGGGTTTGCGGGATATTTTAGCTCCCCCGGCATCCGCCATAAACTCTCTGGCCCTGGAGACCGCGGTCTGAATCAGAAGTGCGGCTAAAGGAGCGACAATAGCCATCACCAAATGTCCCAAACCGTTTCCGCGGGAATCCCTTCCCCTGCCTCCGAACATCCCCGCCCACATGGCCATATTAGCCAGCATGGAAATAGCACCGGCAATGGTGGCGACTACGGAACTGATTAAAGTATCTCTGTGTTTGACATGGGACAGCTCGTGTGCCATTACTCCTTCTAATTCATCGTCATTGAGCATCTTCATGATGCCTTCGGTCGCCGCAACGGCGGCATGCTGGGGATTCCTTCCGGTGGCGAAGGCATTGGGTGTATCAGTAGGGATAGTGTAAACTTTAGGCATCGGTAGCCCTGCTGCCTGGGCTCCCCGTCTGACGACTCCGACCAAGCGCGGGGCATCCGCCTCAGTAACCTGTTTAGCTCGATACATCTTTAAGACTATTCTGTCCGAGAACCAGTAGGCCCCCAGATTCATGATAGCGGCAAATACTAAGGCAATCATCATTCCGCTGTTGCCCCCTAACATCTGCCCTATGAATAGGAACAGGACAGTTAAGGCGACCAAAAGCATAGTTGTCTTCAAGGTATTCATTTACTTCAAACTCCTCTGTTTGCTTTAGTTGTATAGTTTATCAAAACTCTTTGGGCTGTCAAGCCCTTTCGGTATTTCAACACAGGATTACGTAAAGGCGGGATTGTAGTTTGGTAAAATCGGAACCGCTTAGGTGTCAATATGTTAACCCGGAGGGGCTATTTGAAAAACCCTACCAGAAGATAGGTCCCGAACGCAATCACAAATGACCCCGGTATAGTCAAAACCCAGGCCCAGAGGATGTCCCTGGTCACCCCCCAGCGCACTGCTGAAAACTTGGTCATGGCACCGACACCGAGGATTGAGCCCGTAATCGTGTGAGTAGTCGAAACCGGTATCCCTAATCCAGTTGCCACAAAAAGGCTAATGGCCCCGCTGGTCTCGGCACAGAATCCACCTATCGGTTTAAGCTTGGTAATCCTCATTCCCATAGTTTTGACAATCCTCCAGCCGCCGAACAGAGTCCCCAGCCCCATGGCCGCATGACAGGAGAGAACCACCCACAGGGGAACGTAAAACTTTGGTCCCAGCATTCCGGCGGAAAACAGTAGCACGGTAATTATTCCCATAGTCTTCTGAGCATCATTCCCCCCGTGTCCCAGACTGTACAGCGCCGCGGAGAGAAGCTGCATCTTGCGGCTGACCCGGTCGATTTTAGCCGGCGTGGACTTGTAAAAGATTAGAGTGACGATGGTCATGAAAGTAAAGGCCAAGAGAAATCCCACTAGAGGTGAAATCACGATAAAGATTCCTATTTTGATGAATCCTTTGGCTACCAGTGCACCGAACCCAGCCTTGGCTACTGCCGCCCCGCCTAAGCCGCCGATTAAGGCATGGGAGGAGCTGGTAGGAAGTCCTACATACCAGGTGAAAAGGTCCCAGACAATTGCACCGACTAAGGCTGCCGTGACAACTAGAGGATCAACAATGCTGACGTCCACGACCCCTTTGCCGATGGTGTTGGCCACGTGTAGCCCGAAAAAGAGAAAGGCTATGAAATTGAAAAAAGCGGCCCAGGCCACGGCCCAGTGAGGTCTCAAGACCCGGGTGGAGACCACCGTGGCAATGGAATTAGCCGCGTCGTGGAAGCCATTTATAAAGTCAAAGATTAAAGCGACCGCAACGATGGCATATATTAGAAGTGCCCCCTCAAGCATGCTTTACTACGATGCCCTCGATGGTCACCGCCACGTCTTCACAGCGGTCTATGGCTGACTCGATGTGCTCGTACACCTCCTTGAGCTTCATGACCTCTAAGGGCTCTTTGGCATTGGAGAAAAGCTCAGCCAGAGTAGCTCGCAGCCAGTCATCCCCTTCGTTTTCCAGCCGGTTGATTTCAATGCAATAGTCTAAAGTCCGGCGTGATTTTTTAGAGTCTCTTAAACTTATGACCGCCCGTTCCACTTCCTCGACTGCCCGGTTAAGAATCTCGGTCTGTTTTACCAGCGCCGGAGTAGATGAGCTTAACTTGTAAAGATGCATGATGTCGGCCGTCTCGTGAATTAAATCCAATACGTCGTCGATGTTGGAGGCTAAGGCGTGAATATCTTCCCGGTCAATGGGGGTGACAAAGGTCCGGTTGAGCTTGTCCATGATGGTGTGGATTAAAATGTCCCCCTCTTTCTCAAAATCTCCGATCCTCTTGGCCCCATCTTCCGCGTTTTTGAAGCTTTTTACAAATCCGGAAAACTCAGACGCAGCCAGTTTCAGGTTGGAAGCGGCCTGAGCCAGCATCTCGAAGAATTTCTCTTCTCTGGGGATTAGGCGAAACATACTCTCACCCGCAACACGGGGCGATTCTTTCAATCCTGCAACAAAAATGTGAAAAAATTAACAACACGTATACCTTATCAGTTTCCACCCCGGATGTCAAGCCCATTTTCACCGGACAAAAAGCTAAGCTAAAAGCGACCTCACTCGATTTTAAAGGCCGCCTCTTCTATCCATTCGCTCTTACACTTTGGACAGCGGGAAGGAGGAATAAACTTGGTCCGGTCTTTGAAGACGAATCCGCACTGTCTACAGCCGGCCGGCCTGATTTTGATTTTTCGCGGCTTGACACTTTTCTCCACATGCTCAAGAGCGGATTCAATCTCAGAGAATTTGACCTGGAATTCTTTCGCCAGCCCCGAAATTGTCATCGGCTGCCGGGTTAACAGCTCTGCGATTGATTGACGCAGGGTCTGGGAGGACAACTATCGCTTATCCTCCTCCACTTCACACAATACCGAGAAGTAGGGGTTGAAAACCACTTCATTTACCTGCATGGGAACTAGGGGGAGCTTGATGGTCTGGCTGGGTTTGTCCACCCATACTCTGAAAACCGAGTACCCCCCCGGACTGTAGGATACTACTACCGGTACGAGCATCTTGAATCCCGGCGACACTTTCTCTTGGCCAACCTTGAGAGTCACTTGATACTTATTCTCCACTTTTTCAACCTGGTAGGAGTATTTGTATTTGGGTATTTCTATCCCATATACCCACTGGTTGAAGAACCAGTCCATATCTGCACCGATATGTTTTTCCACTGTCTCTTGAAAGTCTCTGGTAGAGGCATTCTTCCCCTGATAAGTCGTGGCGAAATCCTTTAGCATGGCGATGAACTTTTCATCCGAGCGGGTGTTTAAATCCATCATCATGTTTCTGAGCATATGCAGGACGTAAGCCCCCTTTTCATAATTTAGGGTATAGTAGTCGAAGGACTTAGAGGAATTTAATCGGTTGCCAAGCCAAAGAGGCCCGGCTTTAGATCCCTCACTTTGACGCTCATTGTGCCCTTTTACTATATTGTCACGATAGTGAACTAAGCTGTCGAAGAAGGCCTTATTGTCTCTAGTGCTTAGCTGTGCAAACCAAACACCGCAATACTCGGCAAATCCTTCCGACAACCATTGGTCGTGGTAAGTCTTCCAACCTACTATATGTCCCCACCACTGGTGCGCCACCTCGTGAGATCTAAACAATTCGTTGTTGAACTTCTGTTCCTCATGAAATTTCCCAAAGGGAAGATGTAAGAGTCCAGAGAAGGCTTGACCATGGCTGGCGGGAATCTCCGTCACCCAGATGTGGTCAAAGGGATAATTTCCGAACATTGAAGAATAGAAATTGATACTGTTGAGAACATCGGCCGCGGTGTTTTTCTCCATGCCTTTACCGAGCAAATACAGATGTTGGCCGTACTCCGCAGAGATCTGGCTTATTTTTTGGTGGGTTTGCTTGTTCCAATATACTCCAACTTCGGGTAAGCCTTCCTGTTTCTTTTCGTAGACATCGAAATTACCAATATTGAAAGAGATGATATCGGTAGGAAAATCTTCCACCCATTGCGAGCAGTAATATTCCTTTTCATGCCACCCCTTGACTTTTTTACCGGCACACAAGAAATGGTGACCCCGGGGAGTTTTAAAGGTCAAATCGAAAGTACTACGTACCATATAACCATACCGAGGAAACCAATCTTCGGTTGATTTTATGTAAAAATCCCCAAAAGGAGTTCTACCCAAAGCCTTTGCGGAGTCCAAGGTTACGAGTTTTTCTTCTTGAGCCGATCGAAGTACTTGAGGAAAAACAACCGTCAAGCCAGATTCATCTTTTTCTGCAATCAGAATATTCTTATTTCCAGAAGTATCTTGGCTGTTGCTAACGTGAACCCCCATGTCTAAGTCAAAGTGTAAAACCCGGATACCTTCGAATTTAGGAATCAAAGTCAGTTCACACTCTTTGGTCATCAGACCGCTGCTCTCAATCATGATGTTCATTCGATATTGTTTGGGAATGATTTCATCTTTGTCCTCATCGAATTGCCCTATAGGGTCAATTTTATAGTCTCCGGCCTGGTGGAATGAGCACACTAAGTCGCATTCTATCGCCGTCGCCGCCATCACCGGGTTCTCCCGCCAGAGTTGGACCTCCTCCACTTGTTTGGGGTCAAAGGAGAAAAACGTTCTCTCTTTCCCCTCAAGTTTTATATCCGCGTAGAAGAATCCGGAGTATATCCCCATCCTCTCCCCCTCGAACAGCAGGTCCTCCAATACACGAGCATGGAGATTAGAATTAAGCTTCTTCAACGTTCTTTGGCCGCAATTATTCAAAATATCGCTTGCTTTCCACGCGATTTGCCCCGGAACAAATCTTAATCCAGACACTAATTCAGTCAAGGTTTGGTCCGTGTATCTCAAACACAGCTCGCTGAATTTGGCTTGCAAAACCGAATCGCCGGTGAACTTTTTCAACTGATATTTTTCGATTTCAGTCGGGGGTGTGAATTCGAAAGTTCCCTGGCCGATATAGACTGCGCCGGTCACCTGTCCTTGCACCGGTCTGGTCAAATAAATTCTCCCTCGAGTCAGCCTGAAGGTAGCGGCGTCTTTTCTTATGGTGAAATCTTGAACCTCCGCGATTTTCCCCGCATCCAGTTCAAGTTTTTTCAGTTCTTGATAAACACTCAGGCCATTTACCGGCTCTTGAGCCAAGCTCCGATTCAAACCCGACAACAGTAGGGTTGCCGCCAAGAGTCCGGTTGAAATCAGATGAATCCTGGGAGCCGTCCATCTCATCCGGCTGCCGGCCATTCTCACTGCCACCTCATCTCCAATTGACTGCATGGCTGTCTCCTTAGAGGACTGGATTTTTTTCTATCTTGACTTAGCTCTTCCCTGCTATTAATTCGTATTAAAAGTGAGCCTGTCGATTACTAAAGTGTTTAGCTTCCAAAAGCAAAATAATTGCATGCCTGGAAAGAGGCAACTCTTTTGTTCAAATTTAAACCATTAACCCATCAACTCACAGGAGGAAGCTGTAATGAGTAAGAAACTATTTTTAAGCGGGCTGGTTTTAATCGCCATGCTGCTGGCCGTCACTGCCCTGGCTTCAGACCAGCCTAAAACATCCAAGCCGGCTGCCAACACTTTGGCGGTCTGCGGCTGCGGCGAGGTCTTCACCCCTAATGAGAAGACCGAGTATGTCAGCTACAACGGCAAGGATTACGCTTGTTGTACTCACCAGTGTCACGAGATGGCAGCCAAAGACCCGGCTTCCTGCGCCAAAATGTCCGAGCAAATGACCGCTCAGAAGATGGCTCAGTTGGAGCATGTAAAACTGGCGGTGGCCAACGTGACTGCCGTGACTGAAAAGGGGACCAAGGCGCTCTGTGGCTGCGGCAAGCAGTTCACAATTGACGAGACTACCGAGTACCTGCAGCATGAGGGAAAATCTTATGCCTGCTGTACTCACCAGTGTCATGAAATGGCAGCCAAAGACCCGGCCGGTTCAGTCAAGGCGTTCCAGAAGCAGATGGCCGAGATGCAGTAAGTTTAGGATCGGCCTGAAAAGAAACGCCCCGGCCAAAACCGGGGCGTTTTCTCTTTGAAGGATGATCTTATCCGCTATGGAGAAACGGTTTTCATTCAGTCAGACAGATTTGAGTGGTTTTCTTTTCCTGGGTCAGGTTCAGCTTCCCCTCCCGGGCCAGCCATCCCAGGGCCAGATAAGTCTGTAGCCTGGGAGCGTCGATTTCTCCTTCTAACTCGGTCAGGTTGGTTTTGCCATTCTGCTTTAGAAAGTGCCATACCTTGCCGGCCGTTTCTCCAACGTGGTTAATGTGTTGATTCATTTTTTCCTCCTCATCTATCTGCTATGTGGTTTTGCTCATGCCCAAGACTGCAATTTGACAGTATATATATCGGGCAGAATTCAAAAAAAGAGACTGCTTGGGCCTGATAAATTCAGTTTCAGCCGGGTGACACCTTACGGCTTTTGCAAATCATTCTTGTCAAGTAATACTTTAGTTGGCCGGAAGATTCTCGTAACCGCTTGAATAGATATTTGTTCCACTATTTCTTAGGTGAAACAGATTTAGATTCGACTTTAAATCAGGTGGTTATTTGTCTCAGAAAACCGGGACGGGACTAAGGACTCTTAAGGGCCAATCCTTTTTCCTTCTTCCCCGGATAGCGACCGTATTAATCTCTGTCTTAAGGTCAGTTCAGCCATGGAAGGTCAAGGCTCGAATCCAAAGTTCTGAGCCTGCAAGATTACTCCAAACCCTGAATTTGTCTGTCAAGTGATTACGTGTTATATTGTTTAGCAAGCCCTTTCTTATGAATCAAGATAAAAACTCCAAATCAGGCTTTGATTCGACCGGCCAAAGCCAGCACTCTTACGATCCCGGCCTGACCCAGAAATATAGCGGCACCATCCGCCGCATCATCAACAAAGACGGTTCTTTTAACGTCCGCCGCCAGAAAAGTGGCTTTAAAAATCTCCATGTATATCAGTATCTTATCGATATTTCCTGGCCCAAATTCTTTGCCTGGGTGGTACTGGTGTACGTCCTGATCAATACCTTTTTCGCATTTCTCTATCTGGCCATAGGTGTTGAAAATTTGCAGGGAGCCCGGTCGACAACCCCCTGGGGGGCTTTTCTGGAGGCGTTCTACTTTAGCGTACACACTTTTACGACCGTAGGTTACGGCTCGATTGCTCCACAGGGGACTGCCGCAAACATGCTGGCAGTACTAGAAGCTTTAGCCGGGTGGATGAGCCTGGCCCTGGCGGCCGGGCTTTTCTACGGTCGCTTTTCGCGCCCCTCTGCTCGGATTTCATTCAGCAGTCAGGCGATCATCGCACCCTATCTTAATGGATCCAGTCTCCAGTTCCGCATTGCCAATCAGCGCAACAACATGATTGTGGATTTAGAGGCTAAACTTCTTCTAATGACAGTGGAGAACTCCAATGGACAGCTCCAGCGCCGCTATTACGAGCTAAAACTCGAACGCCCCGGTATTCACTTCTTTCCTTTAGCCTGGACCGTCGTGCACCCTATCGACCAATCCAGTCCTCTGTTTCGAAAAAAGGGATCCGACCTAGCTTCCCTGCAGGCCGAAATCATGATTTTGATTAAGGGTTTTGATGATACCTTTAGCCAGACCGTCCACACCCGCTATTCTTATCGGTTCGACGAGTTACTCTGGGGAGCCAAGTTTATCCCCATTTTCTATATTGACCAGCAGGGGGACGTGATGTTGGAGCTGGATAGAATAAGCGAGACCGTCCCGGCAGAATTAGTCTAAGGGAATCCCCTTTTCTTTCTTCCTCTGCAAGGCCAGCTTTTTATATTCCTGCAGATACTCTTCCAGCCTTTTTTCTTTGACTAAACGGTTGTAGACGAATTCCACCTGCCCTTTTAAAGCCTCCGGATAGACATGTTCCAGGCCGGGATAAAAGGTTGCGTAGTAATCTCTTATGATGTTCTTAGCGGTCTTTTCGTCGGTGGACATTTTAGGGAAGCGTCATGGAAAAAGTCCGGCTAAGATAAGTCATTCCAGCTCTTGCCACAAGAGATTTTTTACTTATACTAATAGTTTGCCGTTAGTGCCCGTAAAGTGAGTATCCTTTATGCCTGAATACCTTAAAATCCGCGGTGCCAGAGAGCATAACCTCAAGAACATTGACTTAGACATTCCCCGGGACAGGTTGGTTGTAATAACCGGTCTCTCCGGTTCGGGAAAATCTTCCCTGGCTTTTGACACCATTTATGCCGAGGGACAGAGAAGATACGTTGAATCTCTCTCCGCCTATGCCAGGCAATTCTTGGGTTTGATGGAGAAGCCGGACGTGGACTTTATTGACGGCCTATCGCCAGCAATATCGATTGAGCAGCGGACTTCGGCTAAGAATCCTCGCTCTACCGTGGGTACAGTTACCGAAATCTATGATTATCTCCGGCTTCTTTTTGCCCGGATAGGAACTCCCTTTTGTTACAAGTGTGGCCGTCAGATCTCTCAGCAGACCGTCGACCAGATTGTGGATTCCACTCTGGAATTGCCCCGGGGGAGCAAGATTCTGATTCTGGCACCTCTGGTGAGAGGCCGCAAGGGAGAGTACAAAGAAATTTTCGAAGAGGTCAAGAAAGAAGGTTTTGTCCGGATCCGGGTTGACGGCAAGGTCCGAGAGGTCGAAGAGCAAATCTCGCTGGAGAAGAATAAAAAACACAGCCTCGAGGTAGTGGTCGACCGCCTGGTGGTTGAGCCGAAAGTCTCTAAGCGATTGGCCGACTCAATCGAGACTGCCCTCAGAATGGGCTCCGGCGTGGTCTTGGTAGATGTCGTGGGCAGTAAGGAAATTCTTTACTCCGAGCACTACGCCTGCATCCACTGCAACATATCCTACGAAGAATTAGTCCCTAGAATGTTCTCCTTTAACTCCCCTTTCGGAGCCTGTTCCGGCTGTGACGGCCTGGGTACCAGAATGGAGATAGATCCTGATTTGGTGGTCAAAGACACCAATCTCTCCATTTCCGAAGGTGCCATCTCCCCCTGGGGAAATCCGATTGGGAGCTGGTATTTGCAGAATTTGAGGAGCGTCGCTGACAAGTACGGAGTGGATTTTTATACTCCCTTCCGCAGCCTTTCCAAACGCTCCAAGGAATTTGTGCTGTATGGAACCGGCTCCGACAGTGAACCCGACTATCACCACAACGGCTTCGAAGGTGTCATTCCTAATTTAGAACGGAGATTTAGACAGACTGAGTCGAACGGAGTCCGGGAATGGATAGAGCAGTTCATGACTATTCGCCCCTGCCCCAAGTGCAGCGGGGCCAGATTGCGAAAGGAGAGTTTAGCAGTAAAGCTCGCCGGTAAGAATATCAATCAGGTCACCTTGATGTCGGTCAAAGCCGCTAAAGAATTCTTCGACAATCTGCAGCTGACTTCCAAGGAAAAGACCATTGCCAAGCAGATTCTGAAGGAAATCAACGAGCGCTTGACCTTTATGCTCAATGTGGGCTTGGACTACTTGACCCTGGACCGAACCGCCGCCTCCCTCTCCGGCGGCGAAGCCCAGCGCATTCGGCTAGCGACTCAAATTGGCTCCAGATTAAGCGGGGTGCTGTACATTCTGGACGAGCCCTCCATCGGCTTACATCAGCGGGACAATAAAAGACTGCTGACTACTTTGACCAGCCTGCGAGACATTGGCAATACCGTGATTGTAGTCGAACACGACCGGGAAACCATTGAGACTGCCGATTGGATTATCGACTTGGGACCCGGCGCAGGCAAGGCAGGAGGTTATGTAGTCTTCACCGGCACCCCTGGGGAATTAGTCAAGAGCAGAAAATCTCTCACTGGCAAATACATCGCCGGGGAGCTGGAGATTCCAGTTCCGGGAAAAAGAAGAAAAGGTCTGGGTACTTTTCTAAAAATCTACGGAGCTAAGGGAAACAATCTCAAAAGCATCGACATCACCCTGCCGCTGGGAGTTTTTGTCTGCATCACCGGCGTCTCCGGCTCCGGCAAGTCCACGCTGGTGGAAGAGACCCTTTACCACATTCTGGCCCGACATTATTACGGCTCCAAAATCGCACCCTTGGCTTATGAGAGAATTGAGGGGTTGAGATACGTCGACAAAGTCATCGACATCGACCAGTCCCCGATTGGAAGAACCCCCAGGTCAAATCCGGCTACTTACACCGGAGCCTTCACGCCGATTCGAGACCTGTACGCTCAATTGCCGGACGCCAAAGTCCGAGGCTACAGCGTCGGCAGATTCTCCTTCAACGTCAAAGGTGGCCGCTGCGAAGCCTGTCAGGGAGACGGCATTATCAAGATTGAAATGCACTTCTTGCCGGACGTCTACGTCCCCTGCGAGAATTGTAAAGGTAAGAGATATAACCGCGAAACTTTAGAGATTAGGTACAAAGGCAAGTCCATTGCCGACGTTTTAGACATGACTGTGGACGAAGCCTACTCTTTCTTCGAAAAGATTCCCAGGATTCAGAGGAAGATGAAAACCTTGAAAGATGTAGGGCTTGGCTACATCCACCTCGGACAACAGGCTACCACTTTATCAGGCGGAGAAGCCCAGCGAATCAAACTGGCAACCGAGCTGTCTAAGGTCGAGACTGGAAATACACTTTACATCTTAGACGAGCCCACCACCGGTTTACACTTTGAAGACATCAAGATGCTTCTGGGTGTACTGAATGAACTGGTTAACCGAGGAAATACGGTTTTGGTGATTGAACACAACCTGGATGTGATAAAAACCGCCGACTACATCATCGATTTAGGTCCGGAAGGCGGAGATGAGGGAGGCAATGTGGTGGCAACCGGGACGCCGGAGCAGGTGGCCAATGTGAAGGGGAGTTTTACCGGGCAGTTTTTGAGAAAAGAATTAGCGGTATGAGAGAATAAAGAGGCGACTCCTGTTTCGATGGAGCGGACTGTGAGAAGCAGCTCCTGAGAGACCCTTTAAATACTCCTGTAATTTATTGAAATACCGCAGGTAAGCATTTTTGAAATTTTTCCAAAAAAACTTGCCAGTACTTTATCAATTATATATAGTTTGTAGACCCAGATTGTCTCCTGCCAGATGCAGGCGGACAAGCTGGGAAAAAACAAAAAGAATGTAGATTTCAATTTAGTCCCATATTGAGGATAACGTGTGTCTACCAGCCTACCGACAAACACTACCCAAAGTTGTAGAAAGGTGACAGACAACACTATTGTTAAGTGACGGAGAAAGGAGGAATGGCGAGGGGTGCTTGAAGTCCAAGTGTTAAAATTGGCTTAAAAATTAAAAAACCGAACTACCAACTAATTGAAAGGAGTATATCGTGAAATACAAAAGCAATTTGCCAATCTTGGCGTCTGTGCTGATTGGCCTAGCCATGACCTTAAACGTGCTGGTTGCCAACGCACAGAAAAGTTCCTCATCTGTTAAATCCGAAAAATCTACAATCGTGCTCGTTCACGGGGCGTTTGCCGATGGATCCGGCTGGAGCTACGTCATTCCCCTTCTGGAAAAGGACGGCTATCCGGTGATAGCGGCGCAAAACCCCCTCACTTCGTTCACCGATGACGTGGCGACGACCCGGCGGGTGATTGATGCCAATCCGGCGGGAGTCGTACTGGTCGGGCATTCGTACGGCGGCACAGTCATTACCGCCGCTTCGGTCGGCGCTCCCAACGTCCGGGCCCTTGTTTATGTAGCCGCTTTTGCCCCCGATTCGGGGGAAACGATTGGCGCGCTCTTGGAGAAATACCCCTCACTGATAGGCACCGCGCTTGTACCGGACGCAGCCGGTTTTCTTTATATCGACCGCTCGAAATTCAACGAGGCCTTTGCCAAAGACGTGCCTCCTCAAGAGCAAAGAGTAATGGCCGCCACCCAAAAGCCCATCAACAGCGCGATCTTTGGATATACCCATGGAACGCCGGGGTGGAAGAGCGTTCCCAGTTGGTATCTCGTAGCCACCCAGGACCAGGCCATCAACCCGGAACTTCAGCGGATGTTTGCCAAGCGGATGAAGGCCAAAACGACTGAAGTTGCAGCCAGCCATGTGCCCTTCATTTCCCAGCCGGCCGCGGTGGTGAAGATGATTGTGGAAGCGGCGACGGCAAAATCAAAATGACATCTCATCTCTTGACTTAGGATATGATAAAGTTTGTAGTGCCAGCTTGTCTCAAGCTGGGAAAAATAAAAACGGATTAATATATTATTTAGACCCACGTTGAGGACAACGTGGGTCTACAGTTTCATACACTGTCATTCTGATACCCACTTCTGCCACCCATTGTTGCACGTGAAACATTTCTCTGAACATCCGTGCAGATACGCAGTTATAAACCCAAACTCAAAATAAGAATGACCTCCGTTCTTCGCCCAGTCTTCAGGTGTACCTTCGGGGCTTTCTGTGTGGGGAGAAGCGACCCATAGGTTAGAGTTTGAGGATCGAGTCGCCGATGACGTCGCCCAACGTATGCGGGATCCACGGGGCCCAGAGCGAACGCGCCGCAATCCACGGATAGACGAATACGACGGCGACCACCCCAATGATAACGCGAAAGGCAATGGTGTACTGCTCGTGTCCCACGGCGAAGACGACGCACGAGCCGATGGTGCCGATGACGAGGCCTGCACGATCGAGCTTACCGACCAGCGGAAAGCTTGCGGCCGCAACCACGCCGTAAAACGCGCAGAACATCAGACCACGGTAGACGATCTCCTCGTACAGGTTGCTGACGAGGTCGCCGGCCATCTTCGGGAAGCAAGGGTGGAAGCCGAACGTCCCGGCGGCGGCGCCGATGCCCACCGTGAGCAAGAGCACAATTGCCGTGGCGATGAGGCCGGTGACGACGACCCGCCACCATGATCCTCCCGATGCAAACGACTGGCGCAGCGAAGGCATCAAACCAAGGCGCGAACCGACGAGCCACACGGCCACGCAGACCAAGACTCGGGGCAACTGACCAAAGACCCAATGGCCAAGCAGGATCGACAGGTCCCTGTCGTGAATGCGGTCGTAGCCGGCGACGCGCTGTACCCAGGGAATGATTTCATGATCGCTTATCCACCAAGCAACTAGCCCCGCGGCGAGGAGCGTGATGTGGGGAAGGCGCTCTTTCATGGAATCAGACTCCGATGCTTATATGGTTTCCAGATAAACCATTCTTTCGACTACGAACAAGATTTTCAACTTTTGGATTTCGCTTCCACATATCACCATGTCGGATCATGGCATATCTCTACACCCAAGTCAACGGTGAAGCCCGGACGATGCTGTGAATGTGACTGGTGATTCCGGCGTTTTAATCCGCCCCTCTACGTTGCTTGACGCCTCCCGTATCAGCCGCGCGCGGCCTGTTGCGCGTCGGCTGCATGCCCTTGTTAGGCGATGAACCAACTGTCACTTATTTCGACCATTTTCCCATTTCTTTTTCCACCCCAAGATTAACTTCTGCGCGGTTTTTGTTTGCGCGTCATTGCAGTATTTTTCAATAAGGACACGAGCCGATGTGGCAGCCTGCAGAGGATCATATTCCGCTGCAAGGTGACTCCATACGTAGGCGTCAATTAGATCCTGCTCATTCCGATTCCTGGAAAACAAGAGTGTCGTTAGCATGCCCATTGCGCGGGTATTTTTTTGGGCGGACGCTTTTGTAAACCACTCGATGGCTTTGGAGTCGTCCTTATTAACTCCGTTCCCCTCCGCATACAGCGACCCTAGATAGTACTGTGCCTCGTCATTTCCGTTATTAGCGGGAGCTTGGAGCCAACGAAACGCCTCTTTATAGTCTCTTTCAACTCCATTTCCAGAGTAATACAAAACTCCTAAGAACAGTTGGGCTATCAAGTGATCCTGCTCAGCGGCCTTTTTATACCACGACGCTGCAATGGCTTGGTCCTGAGGCACTCCGTTGCCTGCGTCATACAGCATTCCCATGAGAAACTGGGCATTAGGATCATTTTTCTCGATTAGTGGACGCAATTCTTTCAGTGCCGTTTGAAAATCAGATTTTTTTATCGCCTTGACTGCATTGTCAGTTGTTAAGGCATATAAGGAATGAGATGGCGCAAATAGAACAATGGAGCATAGCGCTGTGGATAAAATGACATTTTTCATTTGTCGAATCCTCCAGTAATAGATTGTATCGCCTAACTATTGCTTATATGGTTTCCGGATATCACTCTTAGGCCACTTTCTAGCGGCATTAGACATTGGTGTATGTTGGTTGTTAAGTTTTCTGCTACCGACGATCTCAACCTGTCTTTCTGACTTCTTCGGGATATTATATGGTTTCTGTACAGCACCCAGTGGCTCTCCTGACTCCAAAGCATCGGCGAGACCGCAAACGCCTTTCCCACCGAGATAGACAGTGCTCGTATTCTGCACGACTTATCCCTCAGATTGATGTTCGAATTCATATTTTTTATTCACGTTTGGCATGTAACTCTTTTCCATTTTCTATTTCGGGGCGGGAATCAGTATAGAAAGTAATACTACCGAAAAAACTGAATGCCTTAGCGTCTAACCCTTCTTACCTTTCACACTCTTGTGCTTCCGGATGGAAGATATTAAACTACACCATTTGATCCAAGCTAGAAGTCTTTCCAGCTCTGTCAATCCCTTTTTCACCTAATTCCAAATCCTCCAATCAAGTAGAAGGAAAAACAGGCCCGGGGAGGGGGGAGTCTACGGGTATTTATAGGAGGACTACTCTTTAAGAGGGTGTCCTTGGAGCAGTACCTGTTCTTTTAAGTGAAAAGGGCCAAGAGTTTAAAAAGGTAGCGCTACCGACTCTATTTTAGCCCCCAGCCGGCTTTAGGATTCAAACCCTCTCCTTATTGGTTAGGGAGGTCCTAATACGAGTCTGGAGGGCTTACCCTAAGGTATCCGAAGCTAGTACTCCTGAAGACGGAGTAGCGGACTGTTGGATTCACGTAGACCCACCTTGTCTCAAGGTGGGAAAGCCTGAATCTGGTAGGCGGGGATCATTCCCCGCCAACAGTAGAAAAGCTTAGGGCGTGTTGACTTAAGCTTTCCGCTCACGTGCCAACGGGAATGGCGCCAGCATCAAAGCCCACACTTTGGTGTCTCAGCAGGAACTTCCAGGTGGACTGAGATAGCCGGTTCGACAGTCGCATCGATCAGGCCAAGAGTAACCGGAGATAGTAACACGCAGTAAACCGGCGGCAGGTGGTTCAACCCCACCGCCGCCCGGATAAAATGATTGCCCTTCCTTCCCTCCCTTTGCAGGGGAGGGTTGGGGAGAGGTTTCTTTTCCCCACTCCTTTAAGCGGGTGGTCCGAATACCGTTGCCAGGCGATGCTGGTTAAACTACAGCTTTCTCTTGCGCCCAATGATGACCAATACAATTCCACCGGCAAGTGCTAGTACGCCTAAGAGAGGTGACACCGGAATAGTCGTCTTGGCCTCGGTGCTGGAGGACTTGAAGGGGCCAAGTTTGGTGCCCTCCACGTGCGTAGTGACTGTGATGAATTGTAAAAGAAGGACCACCAGGCCGAGGACGATGAGAACGAGTCCTATAAACATCATCGGTTTCATGCGTTTAATCTCCATTTTTGAGAAGTCTTGCCAGTGCAGAAGACTACATCAGTTTGCGTCCTTTTATGACTCTGACCAACACCACCACGATGGCGATAACCAGCAGAACATGAATTAATCCGCCTGCCGTGTAGCCTCTCAACAATCCCAGCAGCCACAAAATCAAAAGAATCACAAAAATCGTCCAAACCATTTTCGGCTCCTTTCCGGCGAACAATGTCGCCTACTATCAAAGTTAAATATGGAAACAAACCCGATCGAACCCTGCGAGGATTTCTTACATATCACCAGCAACATAAAAATCTGATTGCCTCCAGCAGACGACTTTTCTACTTTTGGATTGGTTCCAAGGGTTGTGAGGTTACGCTAGGTTGCTCTCTCCTCCTCCAGCATTCCCATCCGGAATGGCTCTGATTGTGCTTCCAGCGTCCGAAGCGCGGCGGGCGGTAGAATACATCTACCCCCTCGCTCATTCCCGGCCGGATGAAGGCAGGGTCATCGGCGCAATCAAAGTGTTCAATGGTGGCCGGTGTTTGTCCCTTCAAGGTGGTCAAGGCCTGATCGTAGACACTCTCGACAGCGTCCAAGAATCCCCGCACCCGATCCACATCGTAAACGGCCACGGTGACCGCGGTCTGCATATCTTCTGTCAGCCGGTCGAAGGCATGCCCAGCGAAGGTCTTCGCAAACGCAGACACATCTCCATCTGGCAAACCGACATCCAGCTGCTCAAAGGAATCGAGATCGAAGTAAGAAAGATGAAGATTGTCGGGTGAAGCGATGATGTATCGCCCGTAGGGAGCCAGCGCGGCGATGGTGTGAGGCGTGCCGTTGAAACAGGTGGAGAGCACAATCAGATCTAACTTGGTGGAATCGCCGGTGATGTGTTTCAATCCGTCGGCCAGATCATCTACCGTAAAGGTCCGCTTTGAGTATGATGCATCGTAGCCGGCCCCGCCGAATTCAGGGATTTCGTGGCCGAAGTACAGGAAGAATTTGATCAAATCAGGCCGCCCTTGCGCCCGGTAGCGGTGGTAGAGCTCCACTTCCGGATCAAAGCGGGAATCTCCCTGATCGCGCCAGTACGATTCTTCGGCCAGGAGCCGCCCGTGCCGGTAATAATAGAATTTTCCGTCACGGCGAGGAAAGAGGAGCAGGAAATGCCTCCTGCGTCTTTCATGAAAAATGAACACCTCGGCTTGCGGGTTCCGCTGCGCGACCGTTTTCGCTTTGGCGAGAGTCTTTTCATCAGCTCGGTAGGCATCGCCGCGGACATCATGATAGAGGTAGCCGTCGTCGCCGTGAATGATGAATACGATTGAGTAGCGCGGTGGGAACGCACCCTCCTCTCCAAGGGGACTTACGCGCTGAGCCGGAGGGATGGAACTGCAGGAACAGAGAAACAATACGAGCGCCAGCCAGCCGACGCCCACCAAGAGCATCGAGCATTCATGCGTGGCGCTCGCGAAAAATCGTCTGAACGGGCTTTGCATACCCAAAGCCGGGAATGTTCGCACTCGGGAGAGACTACGCCACCAGGAGGATGATAATGATTATGATCAAGAGTGCCGCGACCAGGCTGATCGTTATCTTCTGGTCGGCCTGCTCCATATCCTGTACGACATAATCAGAGAAGGCATCCAGTTGCTCATCGGACACGCGCTGGTAGCCATTAAGACCCGCAAGCTCATCTTGTTTCTCTTGCAGGGTAGCCTTAAAGAGTTCAATCCCGGCTCGATCGTCTCTCGAAACCAAAGGCGAGCTTTGAACTTTGCCCAACGCTTTGGACATTTTTTCAAATGATGTATTGAGGATTTCACGCTTTTGCGAAGGATCGGTCGTCGCCTTCACCTTGACTGAGGCGTCGTTGAAGTATTTTTGAAGACCGTCTTGTCCTAACGCAATCCCCGCGTAAACCATGACAAACATTATGACGATAAACCGGAAAGCTGTTCGTCCTAACATGGTTGCTCCTATCCTGAAGTTGAAAAAATAGTTAACTGGTTGCCGGCGCTGTAGGTGCACATCCTTGTCTGCTGTCGACCAACACCTCTCCAAAAACTGTGCCCGTTGTTCAGCCATTGTTCCAGATCAACGCCGGGTTGAATTCAATTATTTTACTAGATTCCCTTAGACCTCCTTTCCTCTGAATAATGGCTAAAACATCTGCCTCTCTTATGAATTAAACCGGCCGCGCTTATACTGCTGGTCCACGGGGGCTCCGTCGCTGGCCGAGTACTACCAGTACGATTCCAGCGACCACAGCAGTTCCACCCAGGACCGGCGAAAGCGGGAACTGTTCTTCGGTCTCCGTCTGAACTTTAACCGATCCGAAGTCGACCACATCTTTCTTTGAGGTATAGGTTATGCCTCCATAGATTAGCCCCATGGCCCCCACCACAATCAGGATTATCCCTATTAGGGTGTAAGATTTCATAGCTACTCCTTTTCTGATGCAATCCGTCTCATACAGTCGTCGGCCAGAAATGACCCGCACCAGCACTTTCCAGACAAAAAAATCTCCTCTAAAGTTCTTGTCAAGAAAAAATTAGGTGGGGCTACGAAATTCCTTGAATATCAAAACGGAGAGACTGGGCCTCTGGATAGCTTGAAAAAAACTCAAGGCGAGCCAGTGATTTCCAAAAACCGATTGAACCTTCTACCCTTTTGTAACTTACGCCCTTTTTTCACCCCAAGGAGGGGGGAGTCTAGGGGTATTTATAGGAGGACTACTCTTCAAGAGGGTGTCCCTGGAGCAGTACCTTGTTCTTTGAAGTAAAAAGGACCGAGAGTTTAAATATGAGTGGCCACTCGACTCTTACCGAAAGCCCTGATTTTGGTCAAAGGCTTACCCTAAAGGTACTCGAAAGTAATACTCCTGAAGACGGAGTAGCGGACTGAAAAAGAGATTGGATGCAAATCTGATCTCTGCAGGCCGGGTGTTACTATCCGGCCGCCAGTAGAAGAGCTTAGGGCGTGTTGACTTAAGCTCTCCGCTCACGTGCCAACCGGAATGGCACCAGCATCAAAGCCCGCACTTTGGTGTCTCAGCAGGAACTTCCAGGTGGACTGAGATAGCCGGTTCGACAGTCGCATCGATCAGGCCAAGAGCAACCGGAGATAGTAACACATATAACCGGCGGCAGGTGGTTCAACTCCACCGCCGCCCGGTTAAAAATCCCTCTCCTTTTAGGGGAGGGTAGGGAGGGGTTAGTATTCTTTAACAGTCATAGCGAGGACCCTGAGCCTGTCGAGGGAGGACGAAGCAATCCCCACGGCAGCGGCAATGAGTGAGATTACTTCGCTTCCTTCGATTTCTCTCAGGACATGTCGATGGCAATGACATTCTCTCTCCTCCGCTGTAGGGGTTCACCCTGAAGGGAGGACCAAAGCAGGGGTGATTCTGTATTGACCCATTCCTGCCGATTCTTATATTGACCTGGAATATCGTTTCAGGAGGAATTCATGTCTCGCACCCTAGACCAGATAGCCAAAAGCTTAGACAAAGAAGCTGACAGCTTATTAAAACATAGATGTAACACCATCCCCAGAGAGCAACTCAACCTCCCCGGCCCAGATTTCGTCGACCGCATCTGGTACCACTCCGACCGCCCCACCCCGGTTTTGCGCAACTTACAGAGCCTCTTCAACCATGGGAGACTAGCCGGAACCGGCTATTTATCAATCTTACCCGTTGATCAGGGCATCGAACACTCCGCCGGAGCATCATTTGCGTCAAATCCTGCCTATTTTGATGCCGAGAACATAGTCAAGCTCGCAATCGAAGGCGGCTGCAATGCCGTTGCTTCAAGCACCGGAATACTCGGCGCAGTCGCCAGAAAATATGCCCACAAAATCCCCTTCATTTTGAAATTCAACCACAACGAGCTTCTAACCTATCCTAACAGGTACGACCAAGTCATCTTCGCCTCAGTTAAGAAAGCCAAGGACATGGGAGCGGTGGCAGTCGGCGCCACAATCTACTTCGGCTCGGAGGAATCAACCCGGCAGATTACGGAAGTGAGTCTGGCATTTGAAGCTGCCCATGAGATGGGATTGGTGGCTATTTTGTGGTGCTACCTGAGAAATAAAGCCTTCAAAAAAGATGGCGTTGACTATCACCTCAGCGCAGACTTGACCGGTCAGGCAAATTATCTGGGCGCCAGCATTCAGGCAGACATTGTGAAACAGAAGCTACCCGAGAATACAGGCGGGTTTAAGACACTCAATGTCGGCTCCGGCTCCAGCTACGGAAAAACGGACGAGCGAATATACACTCAGCTTTCATCTGACCACCCGGTCGACCTGGTCCGCTATCAGGTGGCCAACGGATTTATGGGAAGAGTCGGCTTGATAAATTCCGGCGGAGCTTCCGGCAAAGATGACTTCCATGAAGCGGTCAGGACTGCTGTCATCAACAAGCGCGGCGGTGGCATGGGTTTGATCAGCGGCAGGAAAACTTTCCAGAAACCGTTGAAAGATGGAATCGAGCTGTTTCACGCCATTCAGGATGTCTATCTCTGTAAGGAAATCACCGTAGCATAGTAGTTCAGTCATTCCTCTCTCTGAGAACAAGTCTCACCCATTTCCCGACTATTCCCTTGACTTACCCCTTAGTTTTGTTATAATCGCTTGCGCATTTTGTAAATAGACGCCACAAATGGCCCAAAAGACACCATTCCACAACCAGCATGTCAGGCACGGGGCTAAGATTGTGGAGTTTGCCGGCTACCTGATGCCCATTCAGTACCGGGGCATAGTGGAGGAGCATAAGAGGGTCAGAAACAACGTCGGCATTTTTGATCTGTCCCACATGGGGGAGTTTATTCTCACCGGAAAGGATGCCGAGCCATTCTTGCAGAAGGTCACCGTCAATGATCTGAGCAAACTCGCCACCTGGCAGGTACAGTACTCCTGCATGTGCTATCCGGAAGGGGGAATTGTGGACGACCTGTTGGTGTATAAACTGCCTGATTATTGGATGCTGGTTGTAAACGCCGCTTGTCTGGAAAAGGACTTCGCCTGGTTGCAGAAGAATAAAATTGGGGATGTGAAACTGGATAATGTGTCGGACAATACCGCTTTGTTAGCCCTTCAGGGTCCCCAGGCCGAAAAAGTGATGGCCAGACTGACCGAGTACGACCTGCCCGGAATCAAGTTCTACTGGGCTGCCCGCGGAAAAGGGGGGGGTGAAGAGTTTCTCTTTTCCCGCACCGGCTACACCGGGGAAGACGGCTTTGAGCTTTATCTTCCTCCCGACCTGGCTCCTAAATTCTGGGAGCTGGCTCTGGATGCTGGAAAAGAGTACGGAATCGAGCCGATCGGCTTAGGCGCCAGAGATTCTTTGAGATTGGAAATGAAGTATATGCTCTACGGCAACGACATCGATCAAACCACCAATCCTCTCGAAGCAGGTTTGGGCTGGATACTAAAGCTGGACAAAGGGGATTTCATCGGGAAAGAAGCCATCCTGAAAACCAAACAGAACGGGTTATCCAGAAAGCTGGTAGCCTTTGAGATGCTGGACAAAGCCTTCCCCCGCCAGCACTACCCCATTCACAAGAATGGTGACAAAATCGGGGAAGTGACCTCAGGAGTTTTCTCTCCCTCCTTGGAGAAGGGAATCGGCCTGGGCTACGTGCCGACTCAGCACTCTGAAATCGGCTCCACCTTCGAAATTCAAATTCGTGACAAATTCTACCCCGCCCAAACGGTCAAAGCCCCCTTCTGGAAGAACTATACTCACAAGTGAAACTCGACCTCTATTTCCTCCCCTCTGAAATTAAAGAGGCGGAACTCGAGAATAAACTAGTCGTCGTCATCGACGTCCTGCGGGCTTCTTCCACCATAACCACTGCGCTGCATAACGGAGCCAAAGACATAATCCCGGTGGAATCACAGGAAGACGCCACCCGCCTGATGCAACAGATCGGCCGGAAATACGTTTTGCTCTGCGGTGAAAGAGGCGGGCACAAGATTGAGGGCTTTGATCTGGGAAATTCCCCTTTTGAATACACCGGCAACCAGATTCAGGACAAAACTCTTATTTTCTGCTCCACCAATGGCAGCCGGGCCGTGGTCAAAGCCTCGGCCGCCGGCAAAGTGATAGTGGGTACTTTTATCAATGCCGGCTCGGTTCTGGAATTTGCACGAAAATCCGGGTTGGAGGAATTCATTTTGCTCTGCTCCGGCAAAGAGGGGCGCTTTTCCCTGGAGGACACGGTCTGCGCCGGGATGATGGCTTCCCGGTTGCAGGAGAGATTCCCCAAGAGTCTGGAGCTGTCCGATTCGGCCCAATCTGCAATTCAAGTCTACACCCGGCATAAACCAGACCTCCTGCAAATGATAAACACCTCCGCCCACGGAAGGTTTTTGACCGGCCTGGGCTTTCAGGAGGATTTGGTTTACTGCTCCCAAGTTGACACCCTGCCTGTGGTCCCGGTTCTGGAGACCGGGCATCTGATTAAATACGTCGGCTGATCTCAACCTAGTTTCTTTCCAACCCAAAATTCCCGGAAAAGAAGGAGGGCAGGAGTGGGGCGCATGAGTTGCTATCCTGCCTGACGGTGGGGAGAAATGCTGCCCCGTGGGGGTCTCCTGCCCTCGCTGTAGGAGGAGTAGAGGAGCTTAGACTTGGATCATATACCGGCTCAAGTTGGTTAAGGCTTCGTCCGCGTTGATGACTTCGATCACTTCTCTTTGCACCAGCTGGGCATCCAGAGGATGGGTCGCCAAAATCTTGTCTAACTCCTGGGCGTTGGCCACTTCGTAGACCGTCACCGAGCCGTGCCCGTTGCGGAAGACATGGTGGCATTTGACAATTCCCTTTTTGGTCATGTCCTTGACGCTGGCGATCCACTCGCTCATCTTGCGCATCACCTCGCCTAAATCTCTGACCTGTTCCGGATCGACCGCCCGGTGTTCAATCACCGCATATTGCATTTCACACCTTCCTTCTTAAGAGGCATGCAGCTGCTGATATTTGGCCAGAAGCTGTTCTTTGCTCTCCCGGTTGTCGGGATCCGGTACGATGCAATCCACCGGACAGACCTTGACGCACTGGGATTCGGGATGGGCTCCTTCACACTCGGTGCACAGATCCGGGTCGATGATGTAGATCGGGCTTCCGGCGGTAATGGCTTTGTTGGGGCAGACCGGCACGCAGGCGTCGCAGCCGATGCATTCCTCGTTGATTAAGAGAGCCATTTGTTTACTCCTTTCAAGACTTGTTAATTTTCAGCTGTGGTAAAATGCGACAGAAAATCTTCCGACATGACCGCACCGTTGTGTTGGTGCATGTGCATCTGTCGATCGCGGTGCTGCATGATGTAAAGCATATGTTCCGTGTGAGAGGTCAGCGCCGAATCAGGCTGAAAAACACAGGTATCATTCTGGTTATTCCAGTGAAATTCCCCTTGAATGCAGTACTGATGGTACATCTGCTGCATATACATAGAATCCGAGTCTGAGTGCATGTTGTCCAGGC
>Ga0154806_152_pt1 | contig 28603 bp, 31 predicted proteins | sample Rifle2008BG16ft_FD_105814 | JGI IMG/M metagenome (GOLD analysis project Ga0154806, IMG submission 105814) | candidate division Zixibacteria bacterium RBG_16_50_21
TCAAGGTATTGGACAATTTCTATTATCCCAACAAGATTCTCCGTGAAAGACGCTGTAAACTCTGCGGTACATCGTTTATGACCGAAGAGACCCTCATACCCGATTCAGTCATCTCCACTTCTACCAAAAAATAGCCCACTTTTGTAAGAAGTCCACTTAGCAGGTCCTGAACTATTTTCATACACTCCCGTAGTACCCTTATTCTCAATGGGTTACGCGGATTATTGGACTACAGAAAAATGTTGACTTACAAATCGTTTGCCCCGATTTTAGATGCAAAAATCCCACCAAATGCTATAGGAGGACGGTCAAATCCATGACCTCTTCAAGACTTATACAGAAGCACTTTAGCGTCTGGGGGGGATTTGGACGTGCGTTGTCCTAATCCCTCCTGCGCTGCAGGCCCGCGTACTCATCCTCGGAGTATTGAAACAGAGGAGACGCACCACATTGCCGACAGAACGGTGCGTTACAAGAGATGCAAGCTCTGCAATACTTTGTTTGAAACTGAGGAGACGTTGATGGCCGGATCAGTGATTATTCCTAAGAAAACTGCGGGGAAAATGCAGAAGTAGTAGATATATCCCCATATGTCCCCACATAGGGCTAGGAGCTATTGCCTAGCCCTTTTCTGTTCTTACTTTTCTAGAAAAGTTAAAGAAAAAGTGTTGAACGCAATGGATACAGTCAGCGAAATCCAAATCATCCCGGTCAAGCCCAAAGACGGCCTAATAGCCTTTGCCTCGTTTGTAATCAATGGCAAGGTCTATGTAGGAAACGTGGCTGTCTACACCAGGCCAGCCGACCACTCAATCCGGTTGGTTTACCCACAGAAGACCCTCCCGAACGGTAAGAGCATTCACTGTGTCCATCCCATAACCAGAGAGCTGGGAGAGGCTATAGAGCAGGCCGTTTTTCAGCGGTATAAACAGGTCATCCCCGATGAACTATCATAACTGCCCCAGATACTCATCCTGTTCCGTCCCAAAATGTCCTTTAGATCCCGGCATAGACAAGAGAGACAGGCTACCCGGGGAGCCTGATTGCCCTCTGTCTAAGGCTAAACGATACAAACTCGGGGAGGGGTTGCCAAATCATGGGCTTACCAAGAGAGAATTGGCGGCCCGGCTGAATTGGGAGAGAAAGTCAGGCAAAGACAGAATTGAAATGCAGGATAGACTGAGGAAGTTCAGTTTCCAGCCTAGCACCCCTGATTAGAGGCGTTTTGACCAATTTGTAAGCGAGTTCTGGAGACGATGTGGCGAAAAAGAGTTGGAAGACAGGCAAGCGAAAAAGTAGTAAAAATGCGCAGACAAATCCCCCAAAATTCGCAATCCAGGCTAGCGATGAACTCTATCCCAAGAGACTCAAAACATGCCTGCTTGAGCTATTACAGAACGGAGTTCGAGAGACTGGTAATCCACGGAAATGGGAGAGCATGGCCAGACGCCGGGTCGCCATATATATCCTAATGGAAATGAAAAGACTCGGATACTCTTTAGAAAGAGCCAGCCAAGAGATTCTGGCATGGAACGAGAAGAATGCACCGTCTCTAAACCAGAAGCAGGTTGACAAAAACCTAATACCTTTGGTAGCCTGGGTATTTGAAAAAGGCGGGGAATTGGGATGTAAAAAGTCGCTTTTGGAACATAAAATCTGCTTCATTGAGAATCGGGCCTGCGATTACTACGAAGAATTCTTGAAGAACAGGCGTGGAGCAGATAATCTCTACGATGAACAGGAATTCATTAGAAAGGGCTGGGAGTACTACCTGCGGGAGAATTACTGTAACTGGATGACCGCAGTCGCTATCTATGAGGAATTGAGAACATTCGGTCGTGAGAAGGGGATTTCGCAAGACGGAAAGGTGAACATTGGTTGTGCCAGGCTGGGGGCACGAATTAAGCTTAGATACAAGGACATCGATACAAGCCCTATGGCTGTTTACAGAGGTTTAATGACGCTGGTAGAAGTAGGGCTAATGACGATTCCCGAGAGAGGCTATTACGGTAGGTCAAGGTGGAAAAAGGCCAACGGATATATCAGGATCATGCCCATTCCGGACCTACCCGAACCGATAAACAGCGGTGAAGCGAAGATGGAGCTGAGGAGCGGGTCCCATGTTATACACTAAGTATATATATCTAAGTTGCATGCTATGTGTATCACAAAAGAAGGGGAGGGGAGCTTGTTGGAAGGGTTGTCAAGCGGGATATACTCAACCTATTGGAGGTCTGGAAAGACCGAGATGATCTGGCTGACTAAAATTGAGGCTGCCGAATACCTTAAAGTCTGCAAATCGACCATCGATAACCTGGAGAGTAGAGGACTCTTGAAGGGACACCGACTGTTCCTAAATGGCCAAAAGCCTTTACTGAGGTTCAAACAAGAGGACCTGGATAATCTACTCTCAAAACCGACGAGGGGGAGGCCAAAAGTGAATGGAATCACTCATGTTTAGCACGATTCTTCTTGACATTGTAGGGGAGGGGTCGCATATTAAATCTGCGAAGATAGGGTTGTGGGTGTTTTTATTTGAGATACATAAAAATGCCCGGATGTGCTGTCTCCTACCCAGGACCCTGTCTTCGCAAACAGACCTGCCAAGAGACAGTGGCACCGGGCTTAGAACTATAGAGAGGAGGTGAAAAAGAAATGAGAGTATTCAAAAGAGACAAGTCTTGGTACGTGGACTACAGGGTGAACGGAAGAAGGGTGAAAAAGTCGTTTGGCAGACAGAAGGCTTTAGCTGAACTTTTCCTTAAGGATGTGGAATTAAAGTTAGCTAGGGGGCAATTGGAAATAGTCGATGAGTCCGCCACATGGCCAGAGTTCCTGGACCGCTATCTACAATACGCCAAAGTTACTAAGTCACCCAGCACTGTTAGCAAGGACCTGAGTCGTCTCAAAGTAATTACAGAATTCCTGAGCAAGAGGGGAGTCATCAAACTCAAGCAAATAGATTGCTTACTCATGGAGGAATTCAAGGCACAGGTTTTGAAAACATGTTGCCCTAAGACTTTCAACCACCATTTGGACCTGATCCGAACCATCTTGAACAAGGCCGCAGAGTGGAAATGTTTAAGGTCGAATTCCCTGGTGGGCTTCAGGAGACTGAAGAATTCCAGGGACCGTCAAATGCGCTTCTTGACCTCAGAGGAAATCCAGCGTGTGTTGGGAGCAGCTGACCCCTTTATGAGCCGAGCCATTATGCTCTTCCTGAACACCGGCCTAAGGAAATCTGAACTGGTCTATATCGAGTGGAAAGATATAGACTTTGAGAACAGAATCCTCACGGTTCAAGCAAAGCCAGAGTTCGGATTCCATCCCAAGAGCTACAAGAGGCGGCACATACCCATTAACTCTACTCTAGAAAAACTACTGCTTGACCTACCCCAAAATGGCAGATTCATTTTTGACGATGGGGGAAACCATCCTTTGCATCATCCCGATTTTTACTACAAGAACTTAATGCGAGTCTACAAGAAGGCAGATGTCCAAGGAGCAAACTTACACACTCTGAGACACACATTTGCCAGTCATTTGGTAATGTCGGGAGTTGATGTAAGGACAGTTCAGGAGTTAATGGGGAATTCCTCAATTGCTATCACCGAGAATTACTCCCACCTCTCACCGGTGCACAGAACCAGAGCGGTCGAAATGCTCAAATTCGACCTACCTGTGGGAACAAATAAGGAACAAAATCCACACTCCCCCTCTTAAGTCTTTATCCCCCAAGCAATAAAAAATGGAGGCGGTGGGAATCGAACCCACGTCCGAGAAGCAAGGCTCAGAGCCCTCTACAGGCGTAGCCAGTCTTTTTTTCTCGCCGGAGCGGCACCGATTGGCAGGTCTGCTCCCAGCCAGCTCCGGTAAGTTTTCATTCTCCCCCGCCGAAGCGCCGGGGGAAAACTATCCGGTCTATGCGTCGCCTGAGTTCAGACCGACCGGCGAGTCCGAATCAGACGGGCTAGCTAGTTACTAAGCAGCCAGTGCAAAGTTGTGGTTTGCACTTATTAGTGTTTCTTGACGGTTTAACGAGGGGCCAAGACCTCGGCCTGCCAGCTCTGTCAAAGTCAACCCGTCGAAACCAGTCGCCCCCGTAAATTTTGACAGAACCTGTGTAAAAGAGCTTGGGGCATCATCCATTATTAATATACGTCAAGAAAGGGGGCAGTTCAAGACCAAAGGCGGGCTATTTTCCTCTAAGCGGCTGTTTGACATTGCCCTGCTGGCAGCGTATGTTTTATTACGGGAGAAATGATGGCCTATTCAGGCAAGGAAAAGTATCCAATCCAAAAAGATTCGACCTCTTTGAGCTTCACCCTGCCGGTGCAGAAGAGGTTTGTTTCTTTTACATCAGAGGATGCCCGGACTTTAAAATCACTCAAAAGACATCTGGCTCCGGAAACCAGGCGGTTTGTGGACATGTTTTACGGCCACCTGTTGAGGTTCGACCAGACCAAGAGCCTGTTGACCGATCTGGAAACTATCGCCCGTCTTAAAACCAGCCAGACCCAGTACTTTTTGAGCCTATTCAAGGGAGTTTACAATCGCAGGTACTTGGAGGAAAGGCTAAGAATTGGTCATATTCACGAAAAGATAGGTCTGGCTCCGGCCTGGTATCTGGGAACCTACAGCCTCTATTTTCAATTTCTGCTACCCAAGCTGGTTGGGCTCTATACCAAAAATCCCCTCAAACTGAGAAAGGCCTTAATGGCCCTATGCAAGATACTTTTGATGGATATGCAGATAGCAGTTGAGGCTTATCACTCCCGGGCCCTGGAGGTCATCAACAAAACCAATGAGAAGTTGGCCCAGTTAGTAGTGCAGAGAACCGAACAGTTAAAGGAGATGGAAATTGGCTACAGCGACCTGGTCGAAAATTCACCGGAGATGATATTCTCGGTCAACCAGCACCGCCAGATTCTGACCATGAACCGGACCGGGATGGAAAAACTGGGATTTCAGCCGGAGGAATTAAAAGAGAAAAAGCTGGAGGATTTGGTCCCTCCTTCTTATAAATTCCAAACCATCGAGCACCTGCGGCAGGTCACCCAGGAAGGGTACAGCGAGTTGGAAACCGTCTTTGTAGGGAAGGAGGGCCAGGAGTTGGAAGTGGAAATCAGCTCCTCGGCCATGTACTCCACGGCCGGAGAATTTCAGAGGGCACGCTCTTTTGCCAGAGACGTCACCGACCGAAAAAAGCTGGAAAAGCAACTGCAGCGCTGGGAGAGACTGGCCGCAGTAGGGAGCATGTCTGCCAAGGTGGCCCACGAGATTAAGAATCCTCTCTCGGCCCTCTCCCTGAATCTGGAATTACTGGAAGACGAAGTAGAAAGCTATCAGAATGTGGACAGCCAGGAGGCCAAGGCCCTGTTTGCTTCCATCTCCTCGGAGCTGGAGAGATTAACCACTCTCACCGACGAATACCTGCAGTTCGCCCGCCTCCCCAGGCAGACCCCTGAGCCAATCAATTTAAGAGAATTAGCTCCCCGCTTGATTCCTTTAATGGGGGCAGAACTGCACCGCCGGGGAATTAAACTCTCCCTGGAAATTCCGGAAGGCCTGCCTCTTTTGGAAGGGGAGAAAAACCAGCTCTTGCAGGTCTTTATCAACTTGCTCCGCAATGCCGAAGAGGCCATGCCTAACGGTGGAAGTATCACCATTTCGGCCAGTCAAGAGGACTCTTTTTTACAGGTGCGGGTCAAAGACACCGGCACCGGTATAGATCCTGAAGATCTGCCCAACATTTTCGATCCGTTCTACACCACCAAAGATACCGGCACAGGTCTGGGGCTCTCCTTTGTGCAGCAGGTGATGAGGGAGATGCAGGGGAAGGTGACCTGTGAGAGTGAAAAGAGTAAAGGGAGTACCTTTATACTCTACTTTCCGGTGAAGGGAGGTGAGGCAGATGACTGAAGAGAACGGCAAAGTGGTTCTGGTTGTAGATGACGAAGCAGGTGTCAGAGAATCGGTAGGCAAGGTTCTAAGCAAAGACGGGTATCAAATTCTGGAAGCCGAGGATGGGGAAAAAGCTCTGAATACGTGCCGCCAGCAGCTGGTGCACGTCATCGTCACAGATCTGCGCATGCCCAACATGGACGGAGTGGAACTTCTTAAGGCGGTCAAGATTCTTCTGCCGGATGTGGCGGTCATCCTTATGACTGCCTACGGATCAGTGGAAAAGGCAGTGGAGGCGTTGAAAATAGGGGCCTCTGATTTCATTCTTAAGCCCTTCAAAAGAATAGAGATCGAAAAAGCGGTCCGCAAAGCCATCGAGCACCAGTCTCTGATTGTGGAGAACCGCTACTTGAAGCAGCAAATAGAGGCCCGGCAGGAGCTCCCCAACATCATCGGCTCCTCCCCGGCCATGAGGAAAGTTCTGAATTTGCTGGAGCAGATTGCCCCTTCCACTGCCACAGTTTTAATATTGGGAGAAAGCGGAACCGGAAAAGGTGTAATCGCCGAAGCCATTCATCGTCTCTCTGACCGAAAGGACAGGGCCTTCGTAAAGGTAAGCTGCGCAGCCATTCCGGAAACCTTGTTGGAAGCCGAGCTTTTCGGCTATGAGAGGGGAGCTTTCACTGGCGCAGTAGCTCGTAAAGAGGGGAGATTCGAAGTGGCAGATGGGGGGACTCTGTTTATGGACGAAGTGGGGGAGATTCCTCCAGCCATTCAGGTCAAGCTTTTGCGCGTACTCCAAGACGGTTCCTTTGAGCGCTTAGGGAGCACCCGCACTCTGACTACTGATGTGCGCCTGGTGGCTGCTACCAACACCAACTTATCCCAAGCTGTGGAGCAGAAGAGATTCCGGGAGGATTTATACTACCGTCTGAATGTGATAAACATCACTCTGCCTCCTTTGAGAGAGAGGCCGGAGGACGTTCCACTTTTGGCCCAGCACTTCCTGCAAATGTATTCAGCCAAGAATAAAAAGCAGTTTGAGGGCTTCACTACCGAAGCCATGGAAATTCTGACCCACTACGGTTGGCCGGGCAATGTCCGGGAGCTAGAGAATACGGTCGAGCGGGCGGTGGTCTTGTGCCGAAAGAAAGCCATCTCTCCTTTGGACCTGCCTGAGCACGTTACCAAAGATCAGAAAATACTTGAGTTTATCCGGGTGCCGATCGGGATGCCGCTGGAAGAAGTGAAAAGTCGGGTGATAGAAGAAACATTGAAAACCACTAAAGGGGACAAGACTCTGGCGGCGAAAATCCTGGGAATTACTTCCCGGACGATTTATCGAAAAGTGGGGAAGAAGGAAAAAGAAGAATAGCTGCCTCCGGGGTCGAATAAGATTCACTTTCAGAGAGGGGGACTAATAAATTTTTCTCGCGGCTTGAATTTTGGAAAAATCTCTTTACAACAGGGGGGGGTGCTGTGCTAAATTCACTTCCGGCCTAGGCTAATAGTTCAAAGGAGCTTGAACTAAAATCAAAAGCCTTTAACTTTATGGGGAGGTGAGAAAGGGATGCGCAAGAAAATTATACTACTATCCCTGATCCTGTTAATGGCTTTCTCCGGCGCGTTTATATTCGCACTGCAGGCATTTGCGGTGGATGGAGGCTGTTCAGGCTTTGACTGCTGTCACAGGGTATGTAACCCTACCTGCCGTTGCGTTTCGGGATGGATAGCAGGACAATCAAGGTGTGACTGCACAGACATACCTTAGACGGTATATTTATTACAAGGGGGGTGGTTCTAAGCCACCCCCCCGGATTGATGACTATGAGACGTCGGTTAAGTTCCAAGTATACAATAGTCGCCTTGTTTCTCTTTTCTTGTACACCTTCTCAGTTCCACAAGCAGCTAAGCCAACTACCTGCCCAAAAAAGAGAAGAATATAAAATTCTGAGGTATTCCATCCAAACAGTTGGCGATAAGCAAGAAATTGAGCAATTCAACAGGATTCCCTCCATCGATACACTTGCCTTAAGGCAGTTCGAAAATTCATTCTGGAAGAGACGTGATCCCAATCCTATTACTCCCATCAATGAAAAAAAGGAGGAGTTTGACCGAAGGTTGCGGTTTGTAATAGAGAACTTCTCGAGTAGGCAATTTCTCAGACCCTGGGACGAAAGGGGCGATGTATATCTCAAACTTGGAGCCCCGAGTGAAAGACAAACGCGTCTTACTACAAAGTATCAAAAAATAGAGAATAAAGCGGACATTACGCCGAAGGAAGAGGTAGCCGTAGAAGAGTGGACATATATTGACATCAGTAATTTCGGAAAACCACTGCTTTTCGTTTTTGAGCCAGATGTTGTCAGGGGTTACTTGTCTGTGCCAGCGAGGTCGCCACTTGGAGAGATAGAACCTTATAAGAGACAGACAGAACTTCAAGAACAGATGATCTCCTGGGTTTCAAAGGTCGAACAAGAACCGATGCAGTATTTCTTCGACTACGGCAAGGAAGAGTTGAAATATGCCTTCGGCCTGACTCCTTTCTTAATCCGAGAGACCCCCAACATCTACGACATCTACCTGACCATTAACGTTCCGGCCAGGAAGCTGGTTACTCCCTCTTTGGATTCTATCCGTTATGTCTGGAAGGTTTTGGTGCAAGATGAGAACTATGAGAGATTGTTTCAGGACTCAACTGAAACGGTCAGTTTTTTAGGTTCCGGGCAGGAGTTGGATAAGCTGATAACTCTAGACCAGAAAGAACTCAGATTGAAGGCCGGGACTTATATTATCACCTCTGAGCTGGTTAATTCGACCGGTGACAAGGGTGGGATGTTGCAGACCAGGCTGGTACTGCCCAGTTATACTTTTCCCAAGGTGATAGAGCTTAGCAAGGCCATTTTAGCCAAGGAGATCAGGCAGGCCGATTTTACTGATACCAAGTTTGTAAGGAATGGGTTAGTTATCAAGCCCTGGGTAAGTTCAGTGTTCACTTTAGGGGAGCCGATTTGGCTTTACTTTGAGATATACAACCTGCCCTTGGACAGAGAAGGCAAGTCCAATTTTACGGTGAAGTATTATTTGCAGGATTTGCTGACTGATACGAAGTATTTGGTATCGGAGAAAATCTACCGGGAAGCTCAGAGGGATTTTGCCATGGTGAAGTCTTTCACGGATTCGCTGTTTCGGGCTGCCAAAGTCCCGGTGAAGAGCGGACAGGATTATGTTTTGTTAGCTGAGGTAGAAGACCGGATACTGGGCCGGAACATCAGGTCACTGAGTGCGATGTTCAAGTTTCGAAAAGAAAACTAAAAAGGATTATCATTCGATTGCTTGACCCCTCCGATTCACGGCCCGAAGTGACTGAAATTACCTGACACTTTGTCAGGAGCATTTTTGCTGCCAGTCAGCTTTTGACAAAATTTCTGCTGCCAGAATAACTTCACTTTCTCTTATTCCGTAACTTACTAAACCCCAATAAAGTAGAGGGCCGCTCCTTTCGGCACAGGCTTTGCGATTTGGGTAATCAGTCGGAGTAAATGCAATGCCTGAAACCGCACCCTGTGTCCTAGTCATAAATCGAGATGTGAGCTTGGCGGAGGCCATCCACAAAATTCTGGCCCGGGAGGGATACCGGGTTTTTTTCTTTACCGACCTGGCCCAGGCCAAGGACCGTTTGCAAAAGGAGGGATGCTCCCTGGTGGTGGCCGACCTTGAATTCCTGGAACAGATGGGTGAAAAGGGGAGAGCCCAGATTGACTGGAGCACCTGGCCCCCGGTGGTCTTTCTAACCGACTACATGGAAGAGAATTTTAACCGTCTCCTGCTGAGGGGATTCAAAAAAAGTTCCGTGGTCAAAAAACCGCTGACACGGGAAAAACTTTTGGAAGCCATCGACCAAATCACGGGCAAGAATCCAACATACAGTGAAGGCAACCAAATCTCAGGCAACGGCTCACTGCACTTCACCAAGGAAATCAGAATTCACGGGCGGGGAGGACAGGGTGTGGTTACGGCCGCCGAACTGGTGGCCTTGGCCGCCTTTGAAGACGGCAAATATGCCACCGCCTTTCCCTCCTTCGGCTCGGAGAGAATGGGGGCGCCGGTGCAGTCCTTTGTGCGCATCTCCAATCTCCCCATCCGGGACCGGAGTCAGATTCAAACCCCGGACATTGTCATAATTCAGGACCCCACTTTAATTGGCAGTATAAATTTGACAAAGGGACTGAAGCCTGATGGGATTGTTATCATTGATACAGAAAAAGCTCCTTCAGAGATCGGCCTGGATTTTGACGGAACTATCTTAACCCTACCCGCTTCTAAAATCGCTTTGGAAAAAATCGGCAGGCCGATTCAGAATACAACTCTGGTGGGTGCCCTAGCAAGCGCCACGGGATTGATCTCCTGGGAATCGGTGAAAAAATCAATAATGGAGCGCTTCCCCGGTCCAATCGGCGAAAAGAATGTGGCTGCAGCCTGGGAAGCTTTCCAACAACTGCAAAAAGTTTATGCCCAGAAATAAGACCTACATAGCCGAGCCGGGCTCTTCGGTCGGCAACCGGACCGGCAGCTGGAGGACGGAAAAGCCAGTCTTTCTGAACAAAAAATGTACCGACTGCAAGCTCTGTATCATTCTCTGCCCGGACGGAGTGGTGTTTGCAGTTAATAAGGTCTACCAGGCCAATCTGGATTTCTGCAAAGGGTGCGGTATCTGCGCCGAAGAGTGTCCCACCAAGGACATCCAGATGGTGCGCGAGGTAAAGTAAATTGAAAAAATTCTGGGAAGGCTCCCAGGGAGTAGCCGAGGCGGTCAAGCTCTGTAATCCGGAAGTCATATCTGCCTACCCGATTACTCCCCAGACTCACATCGTGGAACGGCTTTCCCAAATGGTGGCGGACGGTGATCTTAAATCCGAATTCATCAACGTCGAATCAGAATTCTCCGCCGCTTCGGTAATCCTGGGGGCGTCGGCTGCCGGCTCTCGGGCTTATTCTGCCACCACTTCCCAAGGACTCCTCTTGATGGCAGAAGTCCTGTTCAACTTGGCCGGTATGCGCCTCCCGGTAGTTATCACCTGCGCCAACCGCTCGGTCTCGGCCCCCATCAACATCTGGAATGACCAGCAGGATGCCATGACCGTGCGGGATTCCGGAATCATCCAGTTTTTTGCCGAAGATAATCAGGAAGTGTACGACCTGCATCTCCAGGCCTACAAAATGGCCGAGGACCCGGATGTCAGCCTGCCGGTTATCGTCAACATGGACGGCTTTATTCTGACCCATGCCTATGAGCCGATCGAGACTATCACTCAAAAAGAAGCGGATGAGTTTTTGCCTCCCTATAGTCCGGACCGAAAATTGGATCCGGCCCAGCCCGGGACTTTTGGGGTAGTGGCAGACCCGAACTGGTACATGGAGACCCGCTATGCCATGCAGAAGTCCCAGGAAGCTGCCAAAAGAGTCATCAAGAAGATCACTAGGGAATTCAAGCAGAAATTCGGACGGTTCCAGGGGGATTTGATCGAGACCTACCGGATAGAGGGAGCAGAGACGGTAGTGGTGGCCATGGGGTCTTTGGTAGGGACTCTCAAAGACCTCATTGATGAAGAAAGAGACAACGGCAAAAAAATCGGAGTATTAAAAGTTCGTTGCTTCAGGCCTTTTCCGGAAGAGGAAATAAGAGAAGCTTTGAAAGATGTTGAGAATATTTTAGTTTTTGAGAAAGCGTTCTGCCTGGGTCTGGGTGGAATTCTCTATCATGAAATCAGGTCGGCCTTATATATGAGTTCTTGCCGGCCCAATCTCAAATGTTTCGTGGTCGGTCTGGGTGGCCGGGACATTCCCAAGACCAGTTTGAAAAAGACCCTGGATAGCTTTGGTCCCAACCTGCCGGACCTGAATTTCGTGGACTTAAAAGAGGAACAAATCAAGGAACACCTGTATGTCCCAGTTAGCTGAACAGAAAGAAAATTTAATCGCTCCCGGGCATAATGCCTGTGCCGGTTGCGGACTGGTTCTGGCTGCCCGTTTAGTTCTGAACGCGGCCGGTCCGGATGTCATCGTCACCAATGCCACCGGCTGCCTGGAAGTAACCAGCACTAATTATCCATACTCTGCCTGGAGAGTCCCCTGGATACATTCCTTGTTTGAAAATGCCTCGGCAGTCGCCTCCGGAATTGAAGCGTCCCTTAAAGCGCAGGGGAAATTAGGCAAGGTAAAAGTGATTGCCCAGGGGGGAGACGGCGCCACCGCGGATATCGGCATGATGTGCCTGTCCGGTATGTGGGAGAGAGGGCATGACATTCTCTACGTCTGCTATGACAACGAAGCCTACATGAATACCGGAATTCAGCGCTCTTCTCTTACTCCTTTCGATGCCTCCACCTCCACCAGCCCGTCAGGAAAAGCTTCGTTAGGAAATCCAACTCTGAAAAAAGACATGCCAGCCATTGCTCTGGCTCACAGGCTACCTTACGTTGCCACCGCTTCAGTAGCCTATCCCCAGGATTTAGAGAAGAAAGTCAAAAAAGCTTTGTCCATAACCGGTCCCAAGTATCTGCAGATTCACTCTCCCTGTCCCCTGGGGTGGGGATTTAAAACCGCCCTGACTATCAAGAGCGCGAAGTTAGCGGTTCAGACCGGTCTATATCCTCTATTCGAATATGAAAACGGGCAACTGATTTCGGTGCGCAAGATCGCCAAGCCCCAGCCGGTGGAAGCGTATCTCAAAGACCAGTTGAGGTTCAGACATCTGTTTAAGAATGAGGAAGGAAAAAAGCAGATAGAAAAGATTCAAGAATTAGCTAACCAGAATATCAAGAAATACGGCCTGACGGGTTAAGGAGAAGTGCCAATAAGCCACAAGGAGGATTTGCAATGAAGAAAGTAGTAATAAGTCTCATTCTCAGCCTGGTCTTAATTCTGGCTCAAAGCTCACTGCTTTTGGCTCACTGCGATACCGAAGATGGGCCGGTGGTTCAGGCAGCCAAGCAGGCCTTAGAGAAAAAGAATGTGGACTTGGCCCTAATCTGGGTTAAAGCCGACTCGGATGCCGAAGTCAAGGCTGCCTTTGAGAAGGCTCTGGCCGCCAAAAAGCAGGGGAAGGATGCTCGGGAAGTAGGGGAGAGATATTTTATTGAAACAGTGGTGAGATTGCACCGGGTCGGAGAAGGAGAGCCCTATAGCGGGGTCAAACCTTCCGGATCTCACATTTGTGAAGTGATCCCGGTGGCTGACCAAGCCCTGGAGGCGAATTCACAAGAGGCCCTGATGAAAGTGATCCAGGACAAAGTCGAGCAAGGGGTAAAGATGCTTTACCGGCAGGTCCAGGAGAATAAGAAAAACGCTTTTCAAAGTGTGGAGGCTGGCCGGGAGTACGTGGAGGCATACACTACGTTCATGCACTATGTGGAAACGGTCTATGAAAGCGCCAATTTGAGCTGCGAGAAGCATGGCGATAAATTCGGGATGGGCCAGGAGTAAGAAATGCCGGTTTACAATTCAGTCCTGATTTACTTAGTCGTACTGATTGCCTTTGCGGCCGGGACTCTTCTTCTGGCCAGGCTTATCAGGCCCAAGATAAACAAGCCGGGTAAACTGGATACCTACGAGTGCGGGGAGGAAGTCCTGCAAAAAGAGCCGGGCAGATTTCATGTCGGCTACTACCTGGTTGCCCTGATATTTGTAATCTTCGACGTCGAGGTGATCTTTTTATTTCCCTGGGCGGTACATTCCAAAAAATTGGGAATCATAGGCCTGATTGAAATCTTTGTCTTCGTCGGAATTCTGTTCTTGGGCTGGGTTTATGCTTACCACAAAAAGAATCTGGAGTGGCAATGAGCGAGATTGTAAAACCGGAAGCTTTTGAAAAGATTGCCGACCGCTGGGAGAAATTTCCGGGAGGAGAGATGATTCTTACCACCTCCGAGAAGCTATTCTCCTGGGCCAGGACTTCCTCCATGTGGCCCATGACCTTCGGATTGGCCTGCTGTGCGATCGAGATGATGGCCACTTTCGCCTCCCGCTTTGACTTAGACAGGTTTGGAATGATTTTGCGCGGCTCCCCCCGGCAATCTGACTTAATGATTGTTTCCGGCACCGTTACGATTAAAATGGCGCCTCGTCTCAAAAGGCTCTACGACCAGATGCCGGAGCCGAAATGGGTTTTGGCCATGGGTTCCTGCGCCATATCCGGCGGGATTTTCAGGAATACCTATGCCACGGTTCCAGGAGTAGAAAGAGTTGTGCCGGTGGATGTCTTTGTGCCCGGCTGTCCTCCTACCCCGGAAGCGCTATTGGATGGAATCATTCGATTGCAAAATGTGATAAACGAAAAGGCCGGGAAAAAATGACTAAACAGGAATTAGCAGCCAAAATTAAGGAAAAATTCGGATACGACGGCAAGGTCGGAGACGAAGTCGAACTTCTGGTTAAAAGGGAAGATTACCGGCCGCTGGCAGAATTTCTCAAGGCTGAGGGGTTGGACTACTATTGTTTTGCCACCGCCACCGACCGGAAAGAGAAAATCGTGCTGACCACCAGAATAGAAAATTTAGAGAAACAGATTGCGGTTCATCTCTCCTGTGAAGTCGAACCTGGAGGAAAAGTAAGAAGCCTGGCCGACCTCTATGCCGGGGCGGACTGGATGGAGAGGGAAGTATTTGACCTGTTCGGAATTCAATTCGACGGCCATCCCGATCTGAAAAGAATTTTGATGCCGGAGGACTATCAGGGCTATCCTTTGAGAAAGGAATTTCCACTTGACCAACCCTACCAACCCTACCGCTGACGCCGTCCACCCTCTGCAGACCCAGGTCGAACTGGAGGGAGACACCCTTTTAATTAATATGGGGCCCCAGCACCCCTCGACTCACGGGGTGCTGAGAATTATACTCACTCTCAAAGGTGAGGAGGTAATCAAGGCCGAGCCGGTAATCGGTTATCTGCACCGCGGTTTCGAAAAATTAGCGGAAAATCTGACCTACATTCAAATCGTCCCCCTGGTGGACCGGATGGACTACATCGCCAATGTCACCAATGAGCTGGCCTTTTGCCTGGCAATTGAAAAGCTGATGAAAGTGGAAGTCCCCCGCCGGGCAGCTTATTTGAGAGTTCTGACTTCAGAGTTGCAGAGGATAGCCTCGCATCTGGTCTGGCTGGGGACTTATGGTTTGGACTTGGGAGGGGCCTTGGGGGGCGGCACGACTCTGTTTATGTACTGTTTCCGGGAAAGAGAAATCATTCTGGATCTGTTTGAAGAACTGACCGGGGCTCGGATGATGTACAATTTCAATCAGATTGGAGGCGTGCGCTACCAACCGCCGGCCGGATTCGGACTGAGGGTCAGGGAAGTGCTGAAAAAACTGGATAAGGCTATCAGCGAATATCAGGATATGCTGGAAGATAATTATGTCTTTAAAGTGCGGACTAAAGACATTGGAATTCTGACTCCCCAATTGGCCAAGTCGGCCGGGGCAGAAGGTCCGGTGCTGAGGGGTTCGGGAGTGAAATTCGACCTGCGTAAGAATCAGCCCTATTCCGGTTATGAAGAGTTCAAATTCGACATACCCACCGGCCAGAAGGGGGACTGCTTAGACCGGGCTAAAGTCAGAATTGCAGAGATGAAAGAGAGTTTGAAAATAGTATACCAGGCCATAGAGGGATTGCCGGAGGGGGCTATCTCTTCCCGGCCCTCGGTGAGAGTGGCAGCAGCAGTCAAGACTCCGGAAGGAGAGGTTTACTCCCGGATTGAATCACCCCGGGGAGAATTAGGTGTATACTTAGTTTCAGATGGGTCAGCCAAACCCTATCGCTTGAAATGGAGGGCTCCTTCTTTCTCAAATCTATCACTATTACCCCAGCTGGTGGCCGGTCACAAAGTGGCAGACATTATGGCGGTGTTGGGTTCGCTTGACCCCGTTTTCGGAGAGGTGGACCGATGACCGCCCTGATTTTCAGTGTAGCCATCCTGGCCGGAGTGTTATTTGTGGTGATGTATCTGACTCTATTGGAAAGAAAGTTTGCCGGACGCCTGCAATCTCGAATCGGCCCCCAGAGAGTGGGCTGGCCTTTTGGCTATCTTCAGCCGGTGGCGGATGCGGTCAAGCTCTTGGTCAAAGAAGACGTGATCCCGGAAGTGGCCGACCGGAAAGCTTTCAACCTGGCCCCGGTTCTGGTGGTGCTGCCGGTCTTGTTCGTGTTCGCAGTCATTCCCTTCGGTGAAAATCTGGTTCTAGCGGATCTGAACATTGGGGTCCTGTTCGTTTTGGCCATCTCTTCCATCACTCTGATTGGCATCTTCATGGCGGCCTGGGGCTCCAAGAATAAATATGCGGTCCTATCCGGCATGCGGGCGGTGAATCAGATGATTTCCTACGAAGTGCCGCTGGTAATTTCCTCGCTGGTACCGGTCATCTTAGCGGAATCCATGAATTTATCAGATATAGTAGCATTTCAAGACCGAGCTTGGTTTGTGTTCTACCCGGTCCTGGGCCAGTTAGCCTTTATCGTGTTCATGGTCTCGGCCATGGCGGAAGCCAACCGGATTCCCTTTGACATTACCGAGGCGGAATCGGAACTGGTGGCCGGCTTTATGGTTGAATACTCTGGAATGAAGTTCGCCTTCTTCTTTCTGGCTGAATACGCCCATATGCTGGCGGTTTCTTTCTTGGCCGTGATCTTGTTTTTAGGAGGCTGGCAGGGACCCTGGTTGCCGGCAGGCGTGTGGCTGGCACTGAAAGTCTTTATGGTGTTCATGCTGATATTATGGATTCGCTGGAGCCTGGTAAGAATTAGATTAGATCAAATTCTGGCCCTCTCCTGGAAGGTTCTTTTTCCCTTAAGTCTCTTGGTGCTTTTGCTAGCCGGCATCTGGAAGATGTGGTGAGGGAAAAATGGCTTTTATAAAAGAAGCCTGGGATGTAACCAGATCAGTGGGACAGTCAATGGGGGTGGTGTTCAAAAATTTGCTGCGTAAGCCGACCACGGTTTCCTATCCCTACGTCAAAAGAGAATTGCCAGACAGGCAGAGAGCTACTTTTGCTCTTTTGACTAACAAAGAGACCGGAGAGGAAAAATGCACCGCCTGTCTGATCTGCCAGAATATCTGCCCCTCTCAAGTGATTTCGATGGTCAAAGAGCAAGTGAATAACCGGGGCTTTGCTAAAGAGTTCACCCTGGATTTAGGGGGGTGCATCTTCTGCGAATTCTGCGTGCAGGCCTGCCCTCAGGATGCGATTGTGATGATAAAGCTGTGGGAAAACTCCGAAGTTGACCGGGAAAAACTGAAGCTGAACAAGCAAAATTTATTGGACAATCAAAAGTATCAGCCATCGGAAATGATTGGAAGCAAGATCAGGGAGATGCAATCCCCCCCGAAGGCCGCACCTAAACCCGCTGAGCCAGCTCCATAGAACTAGAGATGCCGGCCGGTGCACAAATAGCATTCTGGATCACTTCAATTTTATTGGTGATTGCTGCTCTGGGGGTGGCGTTTCTAAAGAATTTATTCCATTCGGTTTTAGCTCTGGCTGCAGTTCTCATTTTGACCGCAGTTGTATTCTTGACACTTCAGGCTGAGTTTGTGGCCGCAGTGCAGATTCTTCTGTATACCGGAGGGGTCATAACCCTGGTGGTCTTTGCCATCATGTTGACGGAGAAATTAATAAGCGAAAGTCTGACCCAGACCAACCGTAATATCGCCATCGGGCTGGTCATCAGCCTGGCCCTGACGATTTTTTTGGTCTATGCAATTAAGCAGGAAAAGTTTCTAAATTGGGGAGGAAGATTCAGTTTCGACACCACTAAGGAGATTGCCTCCGGATTCCTGTCGGAGTTTGTGGTGCCGTTCGAGGCTCTGTCTCTTCTGCTTTTAGCTTCTTTAATCGGGGCACTGGTTTTGGCCAAGGAGGATGAGCATGAGTAATTACTTGATACTATCCGCTCTGGTCTTTGGCATTGGAATTTTCACGGTTATCACCCGCCGGAATGCGATTGGGATTCTCCTGGGAATTGAACTATTACTCAACGCCGTTAACATCAACTTGATTGCCTTCGCCTTTATGCGGGACAACGCGGTGGGGATGGTTTTTGTGCTGTTTACCATCGCCATAACCGTGGCGGAAGTAGCCTTGGGGCTGGCGATTGTAATTCTGATTTTCCGCCTGAAAAAGACCGTGCAGGCGGACGAGGTAAATTTACTCCGGGGATGAAATGAATCTGAACGCCCAACTGGCTCTGTGGACTTTCCTGTTACCGGTTCTGGCGGTTTTCATTTTGACTGTGGTCTATCCACTGCGCCGGGCTGGCAAACCGGCGGCCTATCTCTCAATCTTGGCGATTGGAGGCTCGACCCTCCTCTCCGTCTGGAATTTGATTCTGGTCAAGGCCAATCCGGTATCCATCAGCCTGAAGTATCACTGGCTGCCGGCTTCGACGGGCTCTTTGGCCTATGTCGGTTTCTGGCTGGATTCGATTTCTGCCATTATGCTGGTGGTGGTGTCCGGGGTGGCTCTGGCAGTACAGGTTTACTCACTGGGGTATATGTCACATGAGAGTAAGGCGTCTTTGGGGAGATACTACACTTACCACTCGCTCTTCGCCACGGCCATGTTGGGTTTAGTCTTAGCGAACAATTTGTTAGAAGTCTATCTCTTCTGGGAGTTGGTAGGAGTCTGTTCTTACCTCTTGATTGGCTTCTGGTACTACAAGCCTGAGGCTGCCCGGGCGGCGGTGAAGGCTTTCTGGGTGACTAGATTCGGCGATATGGGACTGATTATCGGGATAATACTGCTGTGGGGGAATACGGGGACTTTTGATTATCAGGAAATTTTCGGTCTGGTTGAAAATGGGCAGATTCCGATGGGGTTACTTACCTTAGCCTCAGTCCTGGTGTTATTTGGGGCTTTCGGCAAATCGGCTCAGTTTCCTTTCCACGTCTGGCTGCCGGATGCCATGGAGGGACCCACTCCTGTCTCAGCCCTGATACATGCCGCTACCATGGTGGCAGCCGGTGTCTATCTGGTGATTCGGCTCTTCCCCATTTACGAAAATGTTCCCATGGCATTGACAATTCTAACCTATGTTGGCTCCTTCACGGCGCTATTGGCGGCTAGCTTAGCTACCAGACAAGCGGACATTAAAAAAGTTCTGGCGTATTCCACCGTTTCACAGCTCGGTTTCATGATGGCGGCCTTAGGTGTCACGGCCCAGATGGCTTCTTATTTTCACCTGTTCAATCACGCTTTCTTCAAAGCGTTGCTCTTTTTAGCGGCAGGAAGTGTCATTCACGCAGTGGGAACTAACGACATGTTCGGAATGGGGAACTTGAGCAGGAAAATGAAAATTACTTCCGGGGTCTTTATGGCCGGAGGGCTGGCATTGGCTGGGGTCTGGCCCTTTTCGGGGTTTTTCTCTAAAGATGAAATCTTGGTTGCTGTGGCGCAATCTGGTAATACGGTGCCGTTGATACTTCTATTGCTGACGACGTTTCTCACCGCTTTCTACATTTTCCGGGCGATCTTTTTGGCCTTCTATGGGCCTAAAAAGGAGGAAGTGCACGCTCACGAGTCCCCCAAGGTGATGACTTCGCCCATGATAATTTTGGCTGGGCTTTCATTAGTGACCGGGTGGTTTGGGGGAGATTTTGAGCACGTGGTTCATCCGGGATCTATAGCTGAAATCCGTCCTTCACCTTTGCCCTGGATTTCACTGGGGCTGGCGGGACTGGGAATCTTGACCGCCTGGACTTTTTATCAAAGAAGAAAAACTGTGCCGATGGCACTGCGCGGTGCTCTGGCCCCGATTGGCAGGGCAATAGATAAGAAGTATTGGCTGGACGATTTGTATGAATTGATGTACGCAAACATCTTGTTGGCATTTTCTCGATTGATAGGCTGGATTGACCGCTATCTGGTGGATGGAATGGTAAACCTATCAGCCTGGGCGACCGGCCAGGCAGGCTCCGGTTTGAGGGGAACTCAGACCGGAAAAGCCCAGGATTATCTGGTAGGGGTTACAGTAGGTCTGATGGTTCTGATCATAATCGGACTGGGGTTAAGATGAGTAAACTGCCGGTACTTTCCATAATCACCTTAGCTCCTTTCTTTGGAGCAGTCCTCATCATGTTCTGGGGGAGGAACAGAGCCAGTTTAGTGCACTGGACCGCGGCGGTCACAACCTTTATCTCCTTGGTCTTTTCGTTTTACATCTGGATTAACTACGATAAGGCCGCCAAAGGCTTCCAATTTATGGAGAAAGTTGATTTAGTGCCCAGCTTGGGGATTACTTACAGCCTGGGAGTGGACGGAATCTCCATGCCGCTGGTGCTTTTGACTTCTGTGGTGATTTTCTGCGGGGTGTTTGCCTCCTGGACGGTGAAAGAGAGATTCCACGAGTTTTATGCCCTGCTGATGATTTTGGTGACAGGTGTCTTCGGAGTATTTGTCTCTTTAGACCTCTTCATTCTGTTCTTGTTCTACGAAATCGCAGTTCTGCCAATGTATCTTTTGATTGGCATCTGGGGTTCCTCCAAGAAAATTCCGGGCAAGGGGCCGTTTGGCAGGATGATGGAATCTTTGAATCTGGGGAGAAAAGAATACGCGGCCATGAAGCTGACGCTGTATCTGCTGTTCGGGTCAGCTTTTATTCTGGTGGGGATTCTGGCTCTGTATTTCCAGGCTCCAGAGCCAACCTTTTCCATCTTAGAATTGGAAAAGCTCGGATTCCCAATCGGATTCCAGCATTTGTTTTTCTTGGCCATGTACGTCGGTTTCGGAATTTTGGCAGGCATCTGGCCCTTTCATACCTGGTCGCCGGATGGGCATGCTTCCGCTCCTACGGCGGTTTCAATGTTACACGCCGGCGTTCTGATGAAATTAGGAGCTTACGGCGTGATCCGGGTGGGGATGAGTCTTTTACCGGAAGGTGCCCAGTACTGGGCTTATCTGATGGGGACGATTGCGGTCATAAACATTGTCTATGGCTCTCTGTCTGCCATGGCGCAGACTGATCTGAAATACGTAATAGCCTACTCTTCGGTCTCACACATGGGAATCGTAATGTTGGGTGCAGCCACTTTAACTGAGACCGGGATGAATGGGGCGGTCTTTCAAATGGTGGCCCATGGAATTATGACCGGTCTTTTCTTTGCTCTGGTCGGTCTGGTCTACGAAAAGTCCCATACCAGGGAAATAGGTGAAATGGGTGGATTTGGAAAGAAGATGCCGGGAGTGGCGGTGGCTTTCACTATCGGAGGATTATCATCTTTAGGATTGCCGGGACTGTCAGGTTTCGTGGCAGAGTTCATGGCTTTTGTGGGAACCTGGAAGGGGCCGGCTCTGTGGTGGCTCTTTCCGGCGGTGGTGGGGACGTTCATCACGGCGGTGTACGTGCTCAGAGTTGTCAAACAAATCTTCTTCGGCCCTGTGGACGAGAGTCACTATGCTACCCTGCCGGATGCCAAAGGACCGGAGTGGGTGACCTTAGTAGTATTGGGGGCGGGATTGGTATTCTTCGGAATTTTCCCCTTTACCCTTCTGGATCCCATTGACGTCTCGGTGATAGACCTGGTGAACAAATTAGGCGGGGTGCTGCAGTGAGAGAATTATACCTGGAGCTGGCAGTCTTTGGATTAGCACTCCTGGTTTTCGTGTTTGATCTGGCTCTCAAAAGGCAAAAGCAGGGTTTTGTCTCCGCTCTGTCGCTTCTGGGGGTGGTCGGTATTCTGGCGCTGGCGCTGTTTGCTGCGCCTTCAGGTTCAGCATTCAATGCTTCGATTGTCAATGACCAGCTGGCGCTGTTTTTCAAACGGCTGTTTTTGCTGGCGGCGATGGTGGGACTATTGGGTTCGCATGGCTATACCCGGTCTGATTTTGGCAAAAGAGTAGGAGAATACTATTTCCTATTCTTGATTTCGCTGTCCGGGATGATGCTTCTGGTCTCCTCTCGTGAGCTAATCGTTATGTTTGTGGCTTTCGAGATAATGAGTCTCCCCTTATATGCCATCTCCGGATTCTTGAAAAAAGAGCCGGAGTCGATTGAGGCGGCCCTGAAGTTCTTTTTAATCGGAACGGTTTCCTCGGCCATCATGCTGTACGGGTTTTCCTTTGTGTACGGAATGACCGGGAGCACTTATCTCAGCCAGATCGCTGATTACTCAGCCCCCTCAATTCTGTTTTACATCGGAATTATGCTGGTGCTGGCGGGAATTGCTTTCAAAATTGCCCTGGTTCCGTTTCACATGTGGGTGCCGGATACTTACCAGGGTTCGCCGACTCCATTCGTAGCCTATCTCTCGGTAGCCCCCAAAGCAGCCGGCTTTGCCATGTTGATCAGACTGTTTCTGGAGGGATTCGGACAGAATTTGACCTTCTGGAAGCCGCAGTGGCTGATATTAGCCGCAGTCACAATGATTGTAGGAAATCTATTAGCTCTGCACCAGACTAATCTGAAAAGATTATTAGGTTATTCAGGAATCGCCCACGTAGGCTATGCTCTTTTAGGGCTGGCAGCCGCTTCTGTGTATGGAATCGCCATGCTCTTGTTCTACTTCGTGGTTTATCTTTTCGCCAACATGGGAATCTTCTTGGTGGTGGAATTGATAAGCCGGAATAAGAATTCAGACGAGTTGAAAGTCTATCAGGGGCTGGCCCAAAACGCACCCATGTTATCACTTCTGATGTTACTATTTCTGCTCTCCCTGGGCGGCATTCCGTTTCTGGCTGGCTTCTGGGCCAAGCTGTATATCTTCCTGGCGGCGGCTGAGGCCGGTTATCTGGGATTGGTATTGCTGGGAGCCTTGCTGTCAGTAGTGGCCCTGTTCTACTATCTGAAAGTGGCCCGGGCTCTCTACATCGAGCCTCCCCCCAACAAGAACCACATAAACTCCAATTGGGCCATGCATCTGGCGCTTTTCCTAACTTCCGCGGCGGTGGTTATCATCGGCCTGTACCCTTCACCCCTGGTAAAAGCCGTTACTCGCATCGCGGAAAGCTTCCTGCAACAGTAGCTGACAAATTGTCCTGAGACCTATTCTCACTTTTTCCCACTCGACAAATTTTCGCTTAATTTTCTCCATTTGAGCCAAACCATTCCGTCGGCTGGCAACCCGACTTGTAACCACTTGTAAGACAACCGGATACAATCAAGAGATTTGTCCGCCTCAAGCTCTTAGTTGGTATGCAGATTGCAAATTACTTCCATAGCCTGATTTAGATTTGAGCCTGATGGAGAGAAAAGATGCCTGAAATCCTGGAAAAGAGAACTTTAGCATCCAAGATTCATCAGTTCAAATTCCTGACTCCCCGCCTGGTCAAGAAAGCTCTGCCCGGGCAGTTTGTAATTCTTCGAGCCAATGAGCAGGCGGAAAGAATTCCGATGTCGATTGCCGGACTGGATAAAGAAAAGGGAATTCTGACCATCGTGGTTCTGGAAGTGGGGAAGTCGACTGCCCAGTTAGGAACTTTGGAAACGGGAGATTATGTTCTGGACCTGTTCGGCCCCTTAGGTCAGCCAACCGAGATGGGGAATTTCGGAACGGTGGTCTGCGTCGGCGGCGGTATCGGCATAGCGCCACTTTATCCCTTGATTGAAGGATTTAAATCCTATGGTAATAAAGTCATCACCATCATCGGCGCCCGTAACAAAGACCTGTTAATCAAAGAGAAAGAACTGGGGACTGTTTCAGATGAAATTATCTGTACCACTGATGACGGAAGTTATGGCCTGAAAGGATTTGTAACTGATGCCCTTTCCAAGGTCCTCGAGAAGGAAAACGTCGGCTTGGTGATGGCGGTTGGTCCGGTGGTAATGATGAAAGTTATCTCAGATTTGACCAAGAAGCAAGGAGTCAAGACCATCGTTTCCCTAAATCCGATCATGGTGGATGGGACCGGAATGTGCGGGGGGTGCCGGGTGGTCATCGACGGCAAAAACAAATTTGCCTGTGTGGACGGCCCGGACTTTGATGCCCACCAAGTTGATTTTGAGAATTTGATGATGCGGCAGAAGGCATACCTGGTCGAAGAAAGAAGATCCTATGAAGAATATCAGTGCCGGGCTTTAAACGGAGTGAAGGTGGTATGAACACTCAGCCGGCCCAGATGAAAAAAGGTATGCAGGTTCCCCGGGCCAAGATGCCGGAGCGGGACCCGCAAGAAAGAGGAAATGATTTTAATGAAGTGCCTTTAGGCTTCACCCCTCTGCAGGCCATGCTGGAAGCCTCCCGCTGTCTGGTCTGTCAGAAAGAGATCTGCCGCACCGGCTGTCCGGTAAATGTCCCCATCAAAGATTTCATGATTCTGATAGCCAACGGGGATTTCCCCGGGGCCTTGAGAAAGATTAGAGAGGCAAATTCGCTTCCGGCCATCTGCGGAAGGGTCTGTCCCCAGGAAGACCAGTGTGAAAAGTTATGCTCTCTGGCTAAGAAGTATGAATCTGTTTCAATCGGTTACTTGGAGAGGTTTGTGGCGGACATGGAGATGGAGTCAGGCAATATTGAACTCCCGGATAGAGCTTCTGCCACCGGCCTGAAAGTGGCAATTGTCGGCTCCGGGCCGTCCGGTTTAACCTGTGCCGGGGATCTGGCCCGCTTAGGGCATACAGTCACTATTTTCGAAGCTTTTCACGTGGCCGGCGGAGTCTTGATGTACGGCATCCCCGAATTCAGGCTCCCCAAGAAAACCGTGCAGAGAGAGATTGATTATTTGAAAAAGCTGGGAGTAAAATTCGAGTTTGATACCCTGGTAGGCCGGACGGTCACCATTCCGGAGCTCTTCCAGGAAGGATACCAGGCGGTCTTCATCGGTACTGGAGCCGGTCTGCCGGTGTTTATGAACATTCCCGGCGAGAATCTGAACGGAGTCTATTCTGCCAATGAATTCTTGACCCGGGTGAATTTGATGAAGGCCTACGATTTTCCGCATTACGACACTCCGGTCATGCGGGGCAAAAAAGTAGCGGTCATAGGGGGCGGCAACACTGCCATGGATGCGGTCCGCTGCGCACTACGCCTGGGCGCGGAAAAAGCCATGATTGTCTACCGCCGTTCAGCCCAGGAGATGCCGGCCAGAAAAGATGAAATTCATCACGCCCAAGCCGAGGGGATAATTTTCCACTTCCTCACCGCTCCGGTGAAAATCACAGGCAACGGAGATGGCTGGGTGACCGGGATGGAGTGCCTGAAAATGCAATTAGGAGAGCCCGATGCCTCGGGCCGGAGAAGACCGGTGCCAATTCCGGAATCCGATTTTGCCCTGGAAGTTGATACGGTGGTGGTGGCTGTCGGAACTTCAGCCAATCCCATCGTCCCGGGCACAACTCCCGGTCTGGCAACCAATAAATGGGGTTACATTTTAGCCGACCCGGAAACCGGAGCAACCAATCTGCCGGGAGTCTATGCCGGAGGAGACATTGTCACCGGAGCGGCTACAGTGATTTCGGCTGCCGGAGCGGGCAAACGCTCGGCTGAAGCGATCCACAAATATTTGATGGGAACCAAGGAGAATAATTTTGAGTCCAACGGCTCCAAAGACTAAAAAATTCGTCAAGAACAAGACCCTCAAGGGTGACCTGGTGATTCTGCCTGAGATGTGCAAAGGGTGTGGGTTTTGCATTGAGTTCTGCCCCCAGCACGTGCTGGAGTTCTCGGCTGAATTCAACTCCCGAGGCTACATTCCGCCGCAACTTAAGAAAGAGGGAGTCTGCACCACCTGCGCCTTCTGCCAGTGGATCTGCCCGGATTTGGCCATCTACGTGATCAAAGAGAACGGAAGCAAAGAATGAAAGAAGACCCCATCATCGCATCCGGCGCTCACTTCATGAGCGGAAACGAAGCCTGCGCCGAAGGAGCCCTGGCAGCCGGCTGCCGCTTCTTTGCCGGCTATCCGATTACCCCCTCGACTGAGATTGCCGAACATCTGGCCGAGAGATTGCCTGAAATTGGCGGAATATTCATTCAGATGGAAGATGAAATGGCGGCCCTCAATGCGGTCCTGGGCGCTACCTGGGGAGGTTTCAAAGGGATGACCGCCACTTCCGGTCCGGGTTTCTCCCTAATGATGGAAAATATCGGTTTGGCGGTGATGACCGAGACTCCCTGCGTTATCGTCGACGTGCAAAGAGGAGGTCCCAGCACCGGATTAGCCACTAAAGTCGCCCAAGGGGATATGATGCAGGCTAAATGGGGGAGTCACGGGTCGTATGAGATTATTGCTCTATCACCTTCCTCACCCCAAGAATTCTTCTGGCAGACCATCAAGGCTTTCAATTTAGCGGAAGAATTTCGCACCCCGGTTATCATCTTAGCCGATGAAGTGGTGGGCCACATGTCAGAAAAAGTGATCTTTCCATCCCCGGACAGACTTGTAATCAAGAACCGCAAACTTAGCCGGCTCACTCCAGCCGAGTACCATCCCTTTCAGGTTAACGGGAACGGGATTCCGGAGATGGTCAAGGCTGGGGACGGGTATAGGATCCATGTCACCGGCTCCACCCATGATTACCGGGGCTATCCCTTCATGACCGCCGAAGCTCAGGCAAATTTGATTCCCCGGCTGGTAAACAAAATTCGAGACAGAAAAGATGAATTGATTGACGCGGAAGAAAAAGATTGTGAAGGGTCTGAGGTTGTAGTCTGTGCCTACGGAATCACAGCCCGGACCTCTTATTATGCCATTGAAAAAGCCAGAGAGTCAGGTATAAGAGTAGGCCAGTTAAAATTGAATGTAGTCTGGCCCTTCCCGGAGAAGGTAATCAAAAAGTGGGCCTCCCAAGTCAAAGCCATTATCGTCCCGGAATTAAACATGGGGCAGATGGTTTTAGAGGTCGAACGGTCGGCAGGCGGGAAGTGTAAGGTGGTATCAGTCCCCCATCCGGGAGGAGACATTCACCGACCGGAAGAAATTCTGGAAGCCATAAAAAAGAGTATAAAATGACAGAAGAAGTCTTGACCCAGGTACATCCCTTAGAGCCGGCGCTGCGCACCGAGAGACTGCCCCATATCTGGTGCGTGGGGTGCGGCCTGGGAGTGGCTTTAGGGGCCTTCGCCAGCACCATTCTAGAGAACAAGTTTGACCTAGACAAGCTGGCGGTAATCTCCGGCATCGGCTGTACCGGCAGAATGGCAGGTTACCTTAAGGTCGATTCCTTCCATACTACACACGGTCGGGCTATACCCTTTGCCACTGGTTTGCACTTGGCCAAGCCGGAAATGAAAGTGGTGGTCTTCTCCGGTGACGGGGACATATTTGGCATCGGAGGCAATCACTTCATTCATGCTGCCAGAAGAAACCTCAATATCACTGTCATCTGCGTCAACAATTTCATCTACGGCATGACCGGAGGACAGGTGGCTCCTACTACACCTTTGGGTGCCAATACGACTACCACCGCCTTGGGGAATTATGAATACAGCTTCAATATTCCGCTGTTGGCTGCCGCGGCCGGAGCTACTTATGTGGCCCGCTGGACGGTCTTAGATATTATTAAGCTTCGAAAATCCATTCAGGAAGCACTGAATAAGAAGGGATTCTCTCTCATCGAAATAATCTCTCCCTGTCCCACTCTGTATGGAAGACTAAACCGGATGGCGGCCGGAGTGGAGATGATGAAATTTCTAAAGGAGCACTCGGTTTTCAAGAAAGACGCCAAATTAGAAGATGCCGCCATAACCGACGGCAATCAGATAATCACCGGTAAGTTTTTAGACCTCGAGAAACCTACCTATCTGGAAATGTATGAGTCCAGCGTCGGCGCAAAAATTAAACAGATGAAGTACGAAAAGATGCTGGCAGAGGAAGAGTCCTGCCAGGAGTGCTAAAGAATGTCCAAACGGACGGAAATCAGAGTGGCCGGGTTCGGGGGGCAGGGAGTGATTTTAGCCGGCTACATTTTAGGCCGAGCCGCCACTATCCACGAAAACAAATTTGCCACCCTGACCCAGAGTTACGGTCCGGAATCACGAGGCTCGGCCTGCTCCGCCCAAATAGTGGTTTCTGATGCCGAAATATTTTATCCGGCCTTAATCCAGGCCGACATTTTAATGGTAATGTCTCAGGAGGCGGAGACCAAATTTTCTAATCAGGTGAAGAAGGAGGGAATGATACTCTACGATTCCTCATTGGTTGCTCCCGGTCCGGGCCTGGCCAAGTACGCGGGGATTCCTGCCACCCAGTTGGCTCAGCAGTTAGGAAAAAAGATAGTGGCCAACATGATTATGCTGGGATTTCTGGCCCGGCAGACCGGGGCCGTGAGCCTGGAAGCCCTGCGGCAGGCCGTTTTAGGAATGGTGGCCAAACAGCATCTGGATATAAACCTGAAAGCGCTGCAGGCCGGATACTCTTATAAACCGAGCACACCTATAACAATCGAAACCTAGGAAAAACAGATGAAATTCAAAATGGTACTAACCTTTACGATGCTCGTGTTGCTCAGCGCAGTCTGGCTGGGATGCAGCAAAGATTCCAAAATTACCGCCTACCAGAATCAACCGGGATTAGTACTTTCAGTCCTGCCGGCTGATGGTAGTGCCTCAGTTCCGACTTCTACTTCAATCAGCATAGCATTCGGCTCTCCCATGGGCCGGGATGCTTTTCAGCAAGACTTTCTCTTCCTACCCGGCCAGAGAATGCAGGAATTTATGGACAGCCTGGACAACATGCACTCAGACTCGGATTCTATGTATATGCAGCAGATGTACCAT
>Ga0154806_105_pt1 | contig 27451 bp, 23 predicted proteins | sample Rifle2008BG16ft_FD_105814 | JGI IMG/M metagenome (GOLD analysis project Ga0154806, IMG submission 105814) | candidate division Zixibacteria bacterium RBG_16_50_21
TGGAGTTGGGGGCCTGTTGGTCAGTAAACACTCCCTGCCAGCCCAGAAAGGCGACAAAAATGATGGCCACAAACCACATGATGGGTTTGGTCATCTTGCGCATGGTCTTCAACATAAAATAAAAAATCCTCCTGATGTTATTTAGTTATACTTCAAGGTGAACTCAAATCAACCTACAAATATATCCACCAGGCTCGAATTGGCAAGGGGTTTTTGGAGCGGAAGAAATCACAAACCTCTCCCCATCCCTCCCCTCCAAGGGGAGGGAGAGTCGACCCCTCTCCAGTAGGGGAGAGCAGGGAGAGCTTAGTTGTACAATGAGTCATTGCGAGGAATCCTGATGTATCGGAATGACGACGTAATCACATTGAACTGGCGGCGTCATTAATCCATGGGATCGCTTCGCCCCGAACAGTCGGGGCTGGCAATGACTGCCGCTCGAGAATGGAGTTGACATTGAAATTCTCCGCCTCTATTATGGTCTGGAGGTAGTAAAATTCAAAAGGAAGTATGTTCCCGCTCAAAGACGATATTCCGACTGATACCAGGCCGTTTGTGACCCTGGCAATTATTGCAGCCAATGTCTTGATCTTTTTCTGGCAGCTCTCCTTCGGGGAGAATTTCGATTATACCTTATTTAAGTTTGGCACCATCCCTTTTGAAATTACTAGCGGACAGGAAACTACTTACCAGACTGCTTTTCCGATTCCTTTGACTTTGTTTTCGGCTATGTTTCTGCACGGGGGGTGGATGCATATTATCGGGAACATGTGGTATCTCTGGATCTTCGGGAATAACGTGGAAGATAAGCTGGGGCACGTAAGATTTTTTATATTCTATATTTTATCAGGGCTGATTGCGACTTTCACTTACATTGCCACTGACGCAAATTCACAGGTGCCTATGATTGGGGCTTCGGGGGCGATTGCCGGAGTTTTAGGTGCCTACATGATCCGTTTTCCCCGGGCGAGGGTTTTGACTTTGATTTTCTTCGGGTTTTTTGCAAGGATTGTGGCGATTCCGGCTTTATTTGTTCTGGGGTTCTGGTTTGTCTTGCAGCTTTTGAATGGGTTGCCTGCCCTGGGGTCGAATATTACCGGCGGGGTGGCCTGGTTTGCGCATATTGGGGGGTTTGTGGCGGGGATGGGGTTGTTTAAACTATTTAGGATTGCGAAATGAGTAATAGGAGGTCAATATGACTAACGGAAATTATGAAATAATAGATCTAGCAGCTCCTGTTAAGAATTTAGCTGTAAAATTATTAAAGGAAAAACCGGAAGGTATAAAGACTGGAGAATTAGCTAGGCAGATATATGCTCAACTGAAAGATAAATCTTCTTATCCATCCGGACACGGCATATATAAAATCATATTTCACTTAGATGAAAAAATGCCAACAGAAATTTACAAGCCATTCAAAGGTAGACTTAGGCATGTAAACTACAAGGATTTGTACCAGCGCAAAGAATCCGAAGGCGGTCTTGTTGGCAATATTCCGGAAAAGAATTTTTATCAGCCATTCGCAGACTGGCTAATGCTGGAAGAGGAATGCACCAAAGCCGTGCCTTTAGGCGATACTATAGGTGCAAATAGCTGGGGTAATCCTGATGTAGTGGGTATAAATGAACCCAAGGGCGAATGGAGATTAAAACATCCAATAGAAATAGTTACTGCAGAAATAAAGTCCGGCGGTTCATGGAAGGAATTGATTACTGCTTTCGGGCAGGCTTGCTCATACAGACTTTTCAGCCATAAGACGTATATCGTTGTTCCAAATAATTCAGATGATCTCGACAAAATAGACTCTCTCTCATTGCGATTTGGGATTGGCTTGGTCATATTTGAAAACAACAATTTAGAGAACCCAGAATTTGAGTTTTTGACTAGAGCGTACAAGCACGAACCAGACATGGGTTATTTAAATGAGTTTGTTGAACGTGAAAGAATTAGAAAGTTGTTATTCGAAATAAAGCCAGAATAGTAAATCATTTAGTTAGAATTAATAGGTTGATTGAATATGCACCACGCTGACTTCGTCCATTTACACAACCACACTCAGTACTCCCTCTTAGACGGCGCCTGCAAGGTTAATGACCTTCTGGCTTTAGCCAAGGGGTACAAACTGCCGGCTTTAGCCATCACCGACCACGGCAATATGTTCGGGGCGATTGAGTTTTACAGAAAGGCGATTCAGGCGGGCATCAAGCCGATTTTGGGGATGGAGGCTTATGTTGCCCCGCACGATTTGCACCAGAAAGAACAGATAAAGGGGATACCGGATACCGGCTATCATCTGGTTTTATTAGTCAAAAATCTCGCCGGCTACAAGAATTTGATCAAGCTCGCCACTATCGGCTATCTAGAGGGGTTCTACTTCCGTCCTCGAATAGACAAGAAAGTCCTCAAAGAACACTCAGAGGGATTGATTGCTTTTTCTTCCTGTCTGAGTGGGGAGATTCCTGTTAATCTGTTAGATAATAGGGAAAAAGAGGCCGAAGAAATTGCCCGGCAGTTCTTGGACATCTTTGGCGAGGGGAGTTTCTTCATTGAATTGCAGGACCATGACCTGGATGAGGAGAGAAAAGCTAAAGCTCTGCTGGTAAGTCTCTCGAAGAAGTTAAACATTCCCTTGGTTGCCACCAATGATTGCCACTACCTGAAAAAAGAGCATGCTCAGGCGCATGATGCCCTACTCTGCATCCAGACCGGTAAGTCTATCACTGACACTGACCGCCTAAAGTTCGGGACTGACCAGGTTTACTTCAAATCTCCAGATGAAATGAAGGCTCTGTTTTCCGAGTATCCGTCTGCAATTGAAAATACTCTCCGCATTGCCGAAGAGTGCAATCTGCAGCTTGAATTCGGCAAACTCCACCTGCCTCATTTCCCGCTCCCCTCAGGCTTTGGCAATCTTGACGAATATCTTGAGTTTCAAGGCAAAAGGGGGTTGGCCAAACGCTACAGCCATGTCACCCCGGGTATGGAAGAGAGACTAGGGTATGAGTTATCGGTTATTAAACAGATGGGTTTTGCCGGATATTTTTTAATCGTCAAAGATTTTATCGACTACGCCCGTCTGCACGACATACCAGTGGGGCCGGGGAGAGGCTCTGCCGCCGGCAGTCTGGTCGCCTATGCCCTGGGGATAACTAACATTGATCCCATCAAGTACGGTTTGATCTTCGAGCGTTTCCTGAATCCGGAAAGGATTTCCATGCCGGATATCGACATAGACTTTTCCGACAAGGGGAGAGACCGGATCATAGAATACGTGATCAACAGATACGGTAAGGAGAATGTCGCTCAAATCATCACTTTCGGCTCTATGGCCGCCCGGGCAGTGGTCAGAGACGTTGGCCGGGTAATGGATATGGCTTACTCGGAGGTAGATAGGATTGCCAAAATGATACCGGCGGAGGTGGATATGACTTTGCATAAAGCCTTAGAGGTGCAGCCGGAACTGAAAAAGTTGGTGGACAATAATCCCAACATCAGCAAGCTGATTTCATACTCCCAGGTACTGGAAGGATTGTCCCGTCACGCCTCCACTCACGCCGCCGGTGTGGTGATAGCCCCTTCCAAGCTGATCGACTTTGTTCCTCTGTACAAGTCCAACAAGGACGAAGTCACCACCCAGTATGACATGACTGGAATCGAAGATATCGGCTTGCTTAAGATAGATTTTCTGGGTCTGCGGACTCTTACGGTCATTGACGACGCTCTGGCTCGCCTGAATAGAAGCAAAAACATGGACTTAAGCATCGAGCAGATTCCCTTAGATGACCTGAAAGTCTATCAGCTTTTTGCTAAGGGTGAGACGGTGGGAGTCTTTCAGTTCGAATCTCCCGGGATGCGGGAATATCTAAAGAAATTAAAGCCGGAGACTTTAGATGACTTGACTGCTATGAATGCCCTCTACCGGCCCGGACCCTTAGACGCTCACATGGTGGATGAATACATCGATCGGAAGAGGGGTTTTAAGGAAATCAAATACGAGCACCCCAGCTTAGAGCCGATTTTAAAGGAGACCTACGGGGTGATTGTCTACCAGGAACAGGTCATCAAGATTGCCTCGGAAACAGCCGGCTATACACTTTCCCGGGCAGACATTTTGCGCAAGGCGATGGGGAAGAAAATCGCCGAGCTGATGAAAAAGCAGAGGGATGATTTCATTAAGGGAGCCAAATCGCGCGGAATTTCCAAGGAGACCGCCGAGAAAATCTTTGACCAAATCGATACCTTCGGTCGCTACGGGTTCAACAAATCTCACAGCCTGGCTTATGCCCTAGTAGCCTATCAGACCGCCTATCTGAAGACCCACTATCCCCTGGAATTCATGGCGGCCACTCTAACCTCCGAGCTGGGTGATACAGACAGAATCGTGGTTCTTTTGGAGGAATGCAAGCGGATGGGAATTGAAGTCCTGCACCCGGACCTGAACGACTCCTTCGCCGATTTTCAGGTTACCGGCAACAAATTGAGATTCGGTCTGGCGGCGATAAAGAATGTTGGGTTATCCGCCGTCGAATCAATCGTCACCGCCCGGGAAAAATCAGGAAAGTTCACCTCCATCTTTGACTTCTGTTCCAGAGTTGACCTGCGCCTGGTTAACCGAAAATCCCAGGAGAGTCTGATTGTGGCCGGCGCCTTTGACTCCGTAAACTCCAACCGGGCGGTTCTGGTTTCCGGTTTGGACCTGGCTCTGCAGTACGGCCAGGCCAAGCAGAAAGAGAAAGCCGGTGGACAAACCAGTCTTTTCGCAGGTTCGGTTCACAAAGATTCCTCTGCCTCTCCCAGCTTGCCGGAGGTTTCGGCCTGGGATCTGTACGATACCCTCTCCAAGGAAAAGGAAATCTTAGGCTTTTATCTGTCCGGGCATCCTCTGTCCGACTATAAGCTGGAACTGCAAAAGCTATGTACCCATAACACCGAGTCGGTGACGGACATCCCAGACAACCGGGATGTGACGATGGGGGGAATCATCGTAGCCACCAAGGCCAACGTCGACCGGAAAGGAAAGCAGATGGCCTTTGCAACTCTGGAAGACTTCACCGGCCGAGTTGAGTTAATCATCTTCTCCGATGTCTACGAGCGCTGCCGTCCTTTAGTTAAAAGCGACTCCCTTGTCTTGGTCAAAGGAACTAGCTCCACCAGAGAAGGGGAAAAGCCCAAGATTATAGTTCAGGATATTTCCGGTCTGGGGGAGGCCTGGAAAACGGCCGGAGGAAACCTACATTTGCAACTCTCCTCCCGCGATTTGGACTCGGATGCCATTACCCGGCTCAAAGAGATTCTCAAGAGCTATCCTGGTCAGACCAGAGTCATCCTGCACGTCGACGGCCTGGAGGACAAGCTTTCCCTGAAGTTAAAAGACGCTGAAGTGGCTCCGAACCCAGTCTTGTACCGCGACCTAACCCTACTGCTGGGAGAGGAAAACGTCCGCTTTGAGGTCACCAGGAAGAATGGATTTAAGAGGTCCTCTGGCTAGCTTGACCTCGGCGTTTCTATCAATAAATTTTATCATCATTGTTGCAAACATGGCACCCCAGGCCTCGTAAATAATGTAAAATCCGAGGTAAGCACATGACCAGAAGGTTATTGAGTTTTCTAGTACTGTCTCTCTTCTTAGCCGGGTCGGCTCTGGCCCAGTCAGGCAAAGTTTCCTCCAAAGAGGTCAACTGGGTTTCCTATGATAAAGGGCTGGAGGTGGCCAAAAAGGAGAACAAACACTTAGTGGTTGACTTCTACACCACCTGGTGCGGCTGGTGCAAAAAGATGGACAAGGATACTTACACTAACAGCGGGGTAAAGAAACTCTTGGCTGAAAACTACGTGGCGGTTAAACTCAATGCCGAGTCCCCCAAAAGCCTGAGTGTCAACGGCAAAAGCCTCACTGAACGCCAAGTGGCTCAAGAATACAAGGTGACCGGTTTTCCGACCACCTGCTTCTTAAAGCCAGACGGGGAAAAGATTGCCTGTCTCCCCGGATATGCGGGCCCGGAACACTTCAGTAACGTACTCTCCTATATCAAAGACCGGGCTTACGAAAAAGACCTGCGTCTAGAGGACTATATCAAAGAAAAAGAGCAGAAAAAGGGAAAAAGCTGATATTGGGATTGACATTTAGAGAGAAAAATATAAATTGAAGATTCTACCGCTGTCGCATCGAGATTTCGAGTTCCCTAGCCCCCCTCTCGGGATTTCGATTAAAGGCAGCGGTAGATAAAATTTTAACGGTCAACCTGTAAGGAGGAAGGAATGAGGTTCAAGACACTAGCTCTGGTCACCGGACTGATTCTGGTACTAGCCCTATCGGCCTTCGCCTGCGACAAGGCCAAAGAGGCCAAAGCCGAAGCGGCCGCCACTACCCAGACCACGTCCTTTGCGGTCAACGGGATGCACTGCGGAAACTGCGCCAGCCACGTCAAGCAGGCCCTTGCCAAGGTAGAAGGTGTACAAAATGTAATCGTCTCCTTCGCCGATTCCCGGGCTTTGATTGAGTTCGACCCGGTCAAGGTTTCGGAGGATCAATTATACAGCACGGCTCAGACCACCGGATTCACCGTGGTAAGAGAGATCAAGGAGGAGAAAACCAGCAAGCTCTCTTCCGAGAAGATGTGCGACCCATCCAAAGCCAGTACCTGCCCTCACCCCTGCGTGGAAGGCCAGTTGACCGGCGCGGACGGAAAAGCCTGCTGTGCCAAGAAAGAGAAAAAAGGGGACACTTAGGCTTTTGTTTCAAAATACAATGAAGGCGGAGTCTTTTGATTCCGCCTTTATGTTTGGACGGGAAGGTCTTGGGACAGGAGATCATAGGCTGGTTCTCACACACAGGCTAGTGGGTTTTTTCACAATGCTGCGGATCCGAAGCTCTTAATCCTGCTCAGATCAGATTTAATCCCCTGGTAATCAATAAATTGACAGGAATAAAAAAAAAGTATAATATTGCTTGACTTCGAAATTGGACAACATTTATTAAAGGCGAAGTTTTTCCAGAACTGCGAAGTTGAACACTAACAACATCCTTGAGGAAAGGGAGGTGAAAATGTTGAGACGTTTAGTCGTCCTTTTAGTATTGGGTCTATTGGTAATTTCACTCTGGGCAGGCTGCGGAGGACAGAAAGAAGAGCCGGCCATGGAGGAGACCACACCGGCTACCGAACAGCCGACTACGACCGATACTGTGACTGCCCCCGACACCGGTGCAGCTATGACAGACACTACTAAAGGTGGATCGTAATCCGAGGGACAGAGGATTACCTTGAAGCCCGCTTTTAACACCAGCGGGCTTTTTTATTTGACTTCAGGCCGGTTTTGCTTAATTTTCCTTAAACAGCGAGGCAGTTATGAAAAAGGACCCGCAAGGTAAACCCTCTCAACCTTCTACTCCCGGCGGTGAACAAACCCCGGAACCCGCCACTCCCAAGAAGGAGCATCACCACGTTTCTGAGGAGGAAAAGCACCGCCAGCTCCTGCGTGAAAAGGAACTGGAAATCCAGAGAAAGGAACAACTGAAGGATTACCGGAGACAGTTTCTGCAAAAAGGAAAGCATATCTTCGACCGGAGAAAGAAGGATAAGCTTTTGGGGGGAACTAAAGGAAGACGGGGCGGCTAGACGGCTCTATGGCCAAAGTTCCAGCCGAATTCATTGATAAAGTCGAAAAACTTCGGCAGGAGATTAATTACCACAATCACCTCTATCACGTCTTAGACTCTCCGGAAATTACTGACGCCGAATACGACCGGCTGTTTGACCAGCTGGTCGATCTGGAGAAAAAGTATCCCCAATTAATAACTCCGGATTCACCGACCCAGAGAGTGGGAGCAGCCCCGCTCACTGAGTTTAAGACGGTCAGGCACTCCCTGCCGATGCTGTCACTCAACAAATGCAACCTCACAGAGGAATTTTTGGATTTTCATAGGCGAGTCCTGGAAATAGGTCGGATTGATGAGAAAAAAGTGGCCTACACCGTGGAGCCCAAGTTTGACGGCCTAGCTGTGGAGTTGATCTACGAAAGCGGCTCCTATAAACTGGGCTCTACCAGAGGAGACGGCGTGACCGGGGAGGACGTCAGTCAGAACATCCGCACCATTAAAACTGTCCCCTTGCGCTTGTTATCCGGCAAGTCAAAACCGCCAAAACTTCTGGAGGTCAGGGGGGAGGTTATTATTCCTAAAGAAGCCTTTGGGAAGCTGAACCGGGAAAGAGAGAGGAAAGGAGAGCCGCTTTATGCCAATCCCAGAAACACCGCAGCCGGTTCGGTCCGGCAATTGGACCCCAAAGTGACTGCTTCCCGTCCTTTAGAGATTTTTGCCCATGGAGTCGGCCAGGTAGAGAATGGAAAACTTTCCAGCCAGTGGGAGACCCTTGGGTATCTGAAAGAATGGGGTTTCAGGGTTCATCCTGATTCCAGACGGTGCAATTCGGTGGAAAAAGTTCAGAAATACTACCAGGAAATGCTGAACAAAAGAGAAAAGATGAATTATGAATTAGACGGCATTGTTATCAAAGTGAACGAACTGGTCTTGCAGCAAAAACTGGGAGTCCTTTCCCGTTCTCCCCGCTGGGCGATTGCCTGGAAATTCCCTCCCCAGCAGGAACAGACTCAAGTTCTGGACATTCAAGTGAATGTCGGCCGGACCGGGACCCTGACTCCGGTAGCCCTCTTAAAACCGGTCAGGGTCGGGGGTGTTGAAGTTCGCCGGGTAACTCTCCACAACGAAGATGAAATGCGAAAAAAAGATGTCCGTGTCGGCGATGCGGTGATTATTCAGCGAGCCGGGGATGTAATTCCTGAGGTTGTGTCAGTGATAATAACCGCCAGAACCGGGAAGGAGAAGAAATTCAAATTCCCCGAAAAGTGTCCGGTCTGCGGAAGTAAAGTTGTACGCGAGGCAGGTGAAGCGGCCTACCGCTGTACCGGGATGGCCTGTCCGGCTCAGCTCAAAGAACGGCTGGCCTTTTTCGTCTCCAAATCTGGGATGGACGTGGAAGGTTTAGGTTACAAACTCCTGCAGCAGATGGCTGATTTAGGATTAGTCAAGGATCCCGCTGACATTTACTATCTGACCAAGGCTGATTTGATGAAAATGGAGCGGATGGGAGACAAACTGGCTCAGAATATTCTGGAGTCCATCGAAAAAAGCAAGAATCCGGATCTGCCCCATCTCGTTCATGCTTTAGGAATCAGAAATGTGGGGGAGCATATGGCCAGGCTTTTGGCTCAGCACTTTCGTTCCATCGATATCTTGGCTAAACAGTCCGTAGAAGACCTGACGGCAGTCCGAGAGGTCGGCCCGATAGTGGCTCAGTCGATATATGACTTTTTTCACGATGTCAAAAACCTGAAAGTTCTGGAAAAGCTGAAAAAAGCGGGGGTCAAATTCCCGACCTTTGAGGTCTCAACTAAAAAGACTCCCCTGACCGGGAAAAGCTTCGTTTTCACAGGCGGGCTGGATTCCTTCACCAGGGATGAGGCGGGCAAGATTGTCATCTCCCTGGGGGGGGAGCTGGGCTCTTCAGTGACCAAACAGACTGATTACGTAGTGGCCGGCGTTGATCCCGGTTCCAAGTTGGAGAAGGCCAAAAAACTGGGGGTCAAGATTTTAGACGAGGATCAGTTTAAGAAACTGGTTGGAGAGATTTAGCTTCCAGAGCCTGTTCTCAAATGAACAACCAACAAATCTCCAAAATTCTGGACGAAATCGCTGACATTCTGGAAATTCAGGGGGAGATTGTGTTCAAAATTCGGGCTTACCGCAAGGCTTCGGAAACCGTGGCTAATCTCCCCAAAGAAATCTCCACCATGACAGAAGAGGAATTACAGGAATTACCAGGAATAGGGGAGGCCATTGCCAAGAAAGTTCACACTCTGGCGACAACCGGTAAATTGGAATACTATGAAGCGCTAAAAAAGTCTGAATTCGCTCCCCTGGTGGACTTGCTTCAGATTCCCTCGGTAGGGCCGAAACATGCCCGTCTGTTGTACGAGAGATTGGGAGTAAAGACTGTCTCGGACTTAGAAAAGGCGGCCAGAGAAGGAAAGATACGAGATTTGTCCGGTTTAGGAGCTAAGACAGAGGAAAACATTCTCAAGGGTATAACTGCTCTTTTCAGGCATAAAGAAAGGATTCCGCTGGGACAGATACTCCCCAAAGCGGAAAAGATTGTCGAGGAATTGAGGAAGGTCAAGGAAGTTAAAGAGATTGCCTTGGCTGGCAGCCTGCGCAGGATGAAGGAAACTATTGCGGATGGGGATATCCTAGTCTCATCGGCCAAACCCGCCCCGGTGATGCAAGCTTTCGTTAAACTGCCGGAAGTCGAGAGGGTGCTCTCTCACGGTGGGACTAAAGCAAGTGTAATCACCAAAGATAATTTCCAGGTGGACTTAAGAGTAGTGGAGCCGGAGGCCTGGGGGGCGGCCTGGCACTACTTTACCGGATCGAAGAGCCACAATGTCAAGGTTCGCACCCTGGCGGTGAAAAAAGGCCTGTCGGTCAATGAATACGGCCTCTGGAAAAGAAAAAAGCGTTTAGCCAGTAAGACTGAGGAAGAGATGTACAAGGCTTTAGGGATGCAGTGCATGCCTCCGGAAATCAGGGAGGACTGGGGGGAAATCGAGTTGGCCTTGAAAAATAAGATTCCCCGGCTGGTTCAATCAGAAGACATTAAGGGGGATTTGCAGATGCACACAAACTGGTCGGATGGGAGAGATTCTATTGAGGAGATAGCTCTGGCGGCTAAGAAATTAGGTTACCAGTACATCGCCATCACCGACCACTCCCCTTTAGTCGGCATTACCGGCGGGCTGGATGAAAAGAGGGTTAACAAACAGATTGAGGAAATCAAGAAAGTGAATAAGAAGCTCAAAGGCATAAGAGTCCTCTCTGGCATTGAAGTGGACATTCGGGGGGATGGCAAGCTGGACTTACCGGATTCGGCGCTGAAGAAGTTGGATATTGTAGTTGCAACTGTCCACAGCCGGTTCAATTTGCCGAAAGATCAGATGACCAAAAGAATTATCAAAGCCCTTGAAAATCCAGTAGTTGATATTCTCGGACATCCAACCGGCAGATTATTGGGGAAAAGAGATCCCTATGAAGTGGATCTGGATCAAGTCCTGGATGCAGCTTTAGCGAACGGAAAAGTTTTGGAATTGAACGGCAGCCCGGATAGGCTGGATTTGCCGGACATCTGGGTCAGAAAGGCCCGGGACAAAGGAATCAAGATTGCAGTTTCCACCGACAGCCACAAAACCGAGCATTTGAAAGCTTGGATGCGCTACGGAGTGGCTTACGGCAGGAGAGGGTGGCTAAGGAAGGAAGACCTGGTTAACACTTTGCCTTTGCAGAAATTCCTAAAATTGTTTAAAATTCAGTAATGGCAGAAAGAAAATTAATCAATCTTCAATCCGTAGCCCTTCCCATGCTGGCGGTGGCAGGAGCCACGGCCTTTTTCTATTATGCCGCACCGATCGTAGTGCCGGTTCTAGTGGCGGCTACCTTTGGCTACGGGTTAAGCCCATTTGTGGCCTGGTTGGAGAAGCTCAAAGTGCCTCACGTCCTGGCGGTTATCCTGGTGCTGATGTTAGCACTGATCATGATTCTGGCTGCCGGGTATCTGATCTTTCTGCAGTTAAACGACCTGGCCGGCAATTTTCCGACTTACTGGCAGGAAATTTTGACAATGCTGGAGCAGCTGAAAAATTCTCTCTCCCTGTCCCTGCAGGGGCTAATCAGCCATCAGGTGGAAGAGATTCGGCTTTTCCGGCCGGATGCCAGCCACCTGGCCCAGGCCGGACAATATGTCCTGAAAGGGATTTCTTCACTGTTTTCCTTGGCCTTTGCCGGTTTCTTAGTTTTCTTTTTGAGTTTTTTCATGCTTAACGACCAAAAAAATATCCAGCAGAAACTTTTGAAAGCATTGGGAACGGTCAACCAGGAAGCTACGGCTTCCATTCTGGCCGAAGTCAACATGCAGATCAGGAGCTTCATTTTGGTGAAATTCTGGACAACAGTGGTACTATCCATCATTTTCACCATCGGTCTTCTGATTATGGGCATCCGCTATCCCTACATCTGGGGACCTTTGGCAGGAGTCTCGAATTTAGTCCCCTTCGTAGGGTCGGTTTTGGGCGCAGTTCCGCCGGTGATCATGGCCCTGATCCAGTCAGACTCACTCTGGCTTCCGATCGGGGTGGCAATATTCTTCACGGTGGTGCAGATCATCGAAAGTAACATAGTTACACCAAAAGTCCTGGGGGATAAGGTCAATCTTTCTCCTTTGGCGGTCTTAATCGCTTCCATGTACTGGGGGTGGCTATGGGGGGGTATTGGAGTTATCTTAGCCGTGCCCATCACCGCCGCTCTGAAAGTGGTGTGCGACCACATCGATTCCTTAAAACCGATTGGAATACTCTTGGGAGGAAGAAAAGACTGAGAGTTCGACCCTTCAGTTCTTGACAGCGAACTTTCTGTCTTTTACTCTATCTTAACGTGTGGCACTGGCTAAAGGAAAAGCTTAAATTCCTGTGGCGCCTGGGCGCTGAAGTCGTAAAGCACACTTTCTACAAGGACAACGCTGCTTTGCTGGCTGCGGCCATCGCCTTCTATTCTATACTATCCTTCATCCCTCTGGTCCTGGTTTTAATCTCTATCTCTAGCTTTGCGGTCCGCTCCTCAGACGAAGTGGCCCTGGAATTATTCACCCTATTGGACACCGCCTTTCCCACCGCCACTTCCCAGGCCTTTGAGCTTATTTCCGGAGTAATCAGCAAAAGGCACCTGTTCGGAGTCATCGGAGTTTTGGCTTTAACCTGGTCGGCTTCCAGGATCTTCAACGTGGCCGAGAGCGCCATGAACATCATCTGGAAGCCGGAAAGACTGCGCCCTTACTGGAAAAGCAGGCTTTTGACTTTGGGGTTAGTTCCTCTCTCGGTAGTGCTGCTTTTGTTCTCCTTTACCTGGACTACCCTAAACAGCCTGGCCAAGGGGACCACCATTCCCGGCCTGGAAGTCAAATTAGCCGAAACTTTCCTGTTCACTGGCATTATACCGGTTATCTTCCCCGTCCTGCTAAGTTTTGCTCTCTTTTTCTTCGTCTACCGGGTTCTCCCCAGCCACAGGCCAACTTTTCTGGCCAGTCTTATCGGGGCCGCCTTTGCCAGTCTGGTCTGGGAGGGATTTAAACTCTTATTCGATCTTTACATCAAAGAGTATGCGGACATGAACAAGATTTACGGTTCCCTGGGGGGAATAATTGTCTTGATTCTGTGGGTCTATTACTCTTCTTACATTTTGATCGTAGGGGCGGAGGTAGGGGCTAATTTTGAAAGATTGAGGATTAGAACTAATAGGGAATAAGTAGACTACCAGCTCAGAATGAAAGCTATCTGGTGGCTGTTCCCCAGATTGAGCTTGAAGGGAATGTAGGAGTAGTCGACGGTATATTTCTTGTACCTCACTCCCAGACCGAAGGCAAAATCACTCTGGTTGGCCTCCCCTCCCTTGTAGCCCAGGCGGGCAAAGAATCTCTTCTCATAGGAATATTCCATTCCCAGATTGACGTAGGGATCAAAACCTTTGGGTTTGACAAGGTCGGCCAGAAGCAGCCAGTTGCCGTCAAAATAGTGTTCGGGCAAAAGGTAGGAAGCTCCCAGTCGGTATAGGGTGGGTAAGGAGAAATCCTCCTGTCGGAATTTCATGGCTGGACCGAGGTTAAGTATTGAAGCGCCAAACCTGAAATCCCTGTATCCGTATTGGGCTCCTAAGTCTACTCCCCAGCCGGAAGCCGAATAAGTGTAGATTTTCTCATAGAGCCATTTGCCTGTCAATCCGACGTCCAGAGAACGAATCTTCTTGGCCCAGCCGAAGCTGAGAGCCACGTCATTGGCGTCAAATATCCCCAAAGGCTCCGTAGTTGGGGAGTCCCTCAATTCGATCTCAGGGGCAGTGCTTAACGTTAGGCTCCAATGAAACAGGCTATTACGGTAAGGAAAGGCAAAGGCTCCGTAGTTCAAATAAACGTCTTGAACCCAGGCTTTGTGCATGAAAGCGAACTGAAACTGGGTCATTCCAGCCAGTCCGGCTGGGTTGTAACCGGCTGCGGTCAGATCACCTGAAACGGCAGTAAAGGCCTCGCCCAGAGCGTTCCCTCTGGGGAGGGAACTGAAGGTCAAGAAAGTAAGACCAGTATTGGCCTGGGTTGAGACGGACAAAGCCAGGATCAAGGATGAAAGACAAATGAGTTTGCGCATCAGAATTCTACTGCCACTGAGATCAGATTCTCAGGGTCCAATTCAAGCTGCCCGGCGTTGAAAGCATAGTTAAAGGAGATGGTAGTCTTGCTCCAGCTGTAGCGGATCCCCGCCCCCAGGGTTACAAAATCCCGGTTGTAACCGGCCCGAAGCGCCAGATACTGATTGACCCACCCCTCCCCTCCGGCGTGTACCAAGAGCTGCTGCTTTTCTCTTTTCTCCAGATCGAGAGCCAATAGGATCTTGTTCTGATAAAATCTGTAAGAGCCGCCGGCCTTGGCGGCAATGGGAAACTTATCTTTGGTGCTGGAGCCGCTGTAGCCTTGATTCTTGTAGAAATCACCAGTGGTCCAGTCATGAGTCAAACCGACATTCTGGACCGTGAATCCGATTCTGTAAGGTCTTTTCTCCCCCCACAACAGGCCGAAATCGAAACCCAGGCCATTGGCGGAGACCTCTGCCAGATTGGCATGGTCGTATTTCAAATTAACCCCTACGAGCATTTGTCTGAAGAATCTTTTTCCAAAAGTCAGGACAAGCAGATTCTCGCTGTAATTTACATCACCCACTACTTCTCCATTTCCGTCTCTCTGCTCGACACCACTGGCCCCGACATTTATCCAGGATAGGCCGATTCCAGCGTCATTGTCTTTCAAGCTCTGGGCATATGAGACAAAGCTCATCTTACGGTCCAGCTGCATCTGCCGATAGGAGGCGGTCACATGTTTTTTGCTCAACTGAATCACTCCGGCGGGATTATGCAAGCCCCCTTCGGCATCGTCCGCCACCCCTACAAAGGCTCCTCCCATGGCCGCCACTCTAGCGCTCCAGTTGACCTGTAGATAAGCTCCGGCCATGCCACCCCCATCCACCTCAGCTAAGACCGGCACAGAGAATGTGGGAATAAGAACCAATAAAAGTAATTTTCTCACTTCAGCACCACCATCTTACCCCATTGGGTCAGGCCCGGACCTATTACCCTGAAGAAATAAACCCCGGTGGCCACTTCCTCCCCATCGTCATCCTTTCCGTCCCAGGGCTCGTCGCACTCCTGCCCGGCCACTCGAAGTTGGTTGCTAATCAGAGTAATCACCTTATTCATTGCAAAATCAAAAATCTCCACGGTCACATTTCCAGTTTGAGCAGGCTTATGATGTATCCGGGTAACTCCGGCTCCCAAATGAGGAGAGAAGGGGGAGGGATAAGCATAAGCTTCAGTCGAGCCGGGAGTGCCGATGGGCACATAGCCTCGAAAAACTCTCCAACTAGCTCCGTCGTCAGTGGTTCGGACTAATCCGTCCGCCCCTCCGGCCCAAATCGTGTCACCTACCACTTCCACGGCGAAGAACTCAGGACTTATTATTTGATTGGGACAGGTGTCGGAGTAATCTTTCATCTGGGAAAAACTCTCCCAATTACTTCCCCAGTCACTTGATCGCAAGAGTCCTGAATTGGATGCCGCCCAAATTACAGTATCCTGAAACCCGAAATCCCAGACCAGCTCATCAGTCAGGGTGGTATCCCAAGTTTGGCCGTCATCTCGAGTAAAATTCACTGCCATGATTCCGCCAAAAGTGGGGCGGCAGGCGGCCCAGAGGGCCTTTCCGGTGGCCAGCTTCTGTATCCCCAAAGCTACTACAAAATTGCCGGTAATGTCGGGGTAAACGGTTATGGTATCCCGATCAACTACCGTATCGGCGGTCGGACAGGGGATGGTATCTACCTTAATTACCAATCTGCCGCAGGCGAAAGTGTCGGTTTCCACATGGAACCCTATGGCCACATCCGCGCTGTCACACAAATATGACTTCTGGAAGATGCAGATCTGGGTATCGATGTTCTGATAATAGATGACCGTATCAAAATCAAGGCTGTCGGTGTAGATAAATTTCTGTATTCCGGCTGCGGATCCGGCCCAGAGGGCAACTGTGTCGCTCAGATAGGTATCGGCCGTCACTGCAAAATGGCGGTTGCGAAGATCGTTGAACACGCTGTCTGTGAAATCAACCTTGGCGAAAGAATCAACGTAAACGTTTTCCCAACTAGAACCGCCGTCGAAAGAGCGGATTAAACCGCCGAAGAAACAGCCGGCAAAGAAAACCGTCTCGGCCGAAGCGATGTCATAGGCCAGCATACCGGGGGAGGTAGCCTGGAAGGGCTTGCTGCCGAACCAGTTCTGGCCCGCGTTGGTGCTAAGATTAAACCCGTCCCCGAACGGGACTTCAAAATCGTCTATTATCTCGGAATGGGCTCCGGCAGCCAGAAGTCGACCAGGAATTGCTCCGAGGGCGGAGACTTCTTCAAAGCTCATCCCATCGGCCAGATCGAAAATCTCCCAGGTCAGGCCTCCGTCAGTGGTCCGGCTGAGGCCGTTGTTGGTCCCGACCCAGACCGCAGCGCCGTCGTAGATTATCTCCACCACGCTGTTACCGGAGATTCTCTGGCTGGATTGGGCCTTAAAGGATGTAGGCAACGCAGCCCAGGAAAGACCGGTCAAGACAAACGATACGATTATTGAAAGGAGTTTTCTCATCACCCTAAATAAAAAACCGAGTCGCACACTCGGCCTTCACCAAGTGCCTACAAAACTGGCTATGTTCTGTCACCTTAGCTATAGTTTTATAGGCTTTCTCCTGCCTGTATATACACCGGCCGGTCGGCTTTGTCAAGTTCTAATTCAGACCCAATTTATGGCGGATTAACCCCCATCTTAAGCCCCGGTCGGAGACGACAATTCTTTCGAATTTAAAAAACTGCATGAAGGATAGCAGGATAGAGCAGCCGGCTACAATGACATCCGCCCGTTTCGGCTCAATTTTGAGCAGCTTTTTTCTCAAAGGGAGATTCATTGAGCTCAACTTCTGGTAGAGTTGCTGGATCCTGGCACGCGTGAGAAGGTGTCGGTGAATTTTTTCGGAGTCGTATTTCTTCAGTTTCAAGTCCAGGGAAGCTAGGGTTGTAATTGTTCCGGCAGTGCCTACTAAAATCGAATTCTTGAAATTCCAGTTTGACAATTTGCTCCACTTATCGCCAAGAAAATCGTTCAGCCTCTCGACTCGATTATCGATTATAACGTCTCGTGGAAAAAACTGCTCTGTCAGCCGGACTGAGCCTAAATTTAGGCTTGTACTCTTTCTCAGCCTGCCATTGATAACCAGACTGACTTCGGTACTGCCGCCCCCTATGTCGATGAGTGCTATTTTGGGACTATCAACTTCAAGGTTTAGCAGCCCCCCTTTGAAAGTTAATACCGCTTCCGTTTTGCCAGAGACGATTTCGATCGTTAATCCAGTTTCCTTCTTGACCCGACTGATGAACTGTTCCCGGTTAGACGCCTCCCTCAAGGCGCTGGTGCCAATCGCCCAGATCCTTTCTGCTCCATGTCTAAGGGCTATATTCCGGAATTTCTTTACTGCGCTCAGAGTACGGCTCATGCTCTGCTGGGAGATTCGATTAGTCCTATCGGTGCCTCTGCCCAGACGGGTGACTGTTTGTGCTTCATAAATTGCTTTCAATTTCTGATAAGGGAGCGACCCGGCAACGGTAAGCAGAACTGAGTTGGTACCGATATCAATGGCCGCTACTCTCATTTTAGTCCAGAGCCTGTAGGAAGGCACACTTCAAGTACTGGGTCTCAGGCATGGCTAATAGAACAGGGTGATCAATCGCCTGAGTAGTAAAATTCAATAGCTTGAAAATTCGTTTGGCGTCCCGGGCAGCCGCCCGGATGGTTTTAAGGAAATCTTCAGGGGAAAGCTGGTATGAACAGCTGCAAGTGACTAGAACTCCTTTCCTGGCGAGCAATTTCATGGCGGAGAGGTTGATTTCCTTGTAACCTTTCATCCCTTCTCCGAGCTTTTCCTTACTTTTCACAAAGGCGGGAGGGTCGAGGATTATGACTTCGAATCTTTCTTTCTCTTTCTGCAATTCTCTTAACCTTTCGAAACTATTTGCTCTCTCTGTTTGAATGATACTGCCATATGAGTTCAGTTCTGCATTGGCCCTGACCAGAGTTAAGGCTTGCTCTGATTCGTCCACGGCCAGAACGGAACTTGCGCCTCCTTTGGCGGCATTGAGAGAGAATCCCCCGCTATAGCAAAAGCAGTCTAACACTCGCTTTCCCTGACAGAAATCTCTTATTAGTTTGCGATTATCTCTCTGGTCGAAGAAAAATCCGCTTTTTTGACCAGTGTGTAAATTTACCTTGAACCGTAGGCCATTCTCTTCAATTTCTACTGATTCTGGAATTTCCCCAAAGGCTACTTTGATTTCTAACGGTAATCCCTCTCTTTCCCGGCTGGGGGAATCATTGCGAAGAAGAATTCCTTGGGGCGCTAATAAGTCCTTCAAGGCCTCCAGAACATAGCCTGAGAGCTTCTCCATGCCCAAGGTTAAGAACTGTGCGACTAGGAAGTCCTGATATTTGTCCACGATGAGGCCGGGGAGTTCATCTCCTTCGGAAAAGATGAGGCGGTAGGATTCTAACTGAGGATAGATTTGCCGCCGAAATTGAAGAGATCTGCTGATTCTTTTACTAAAGAAATCTGTGTCTATTACCTCATTATTGTGAGTGAGGACTCGGACGGAGATAAGAGAATGGCGGTTGTAATAGCCCTTGCCTAAGAACTTCTGCCGCCAGGAGTGGATGTCGACGATTTCTCCATTTTCTCTCAGATCTTCAACGCTGGCGATTTCATTGTTGAAAATCCAGAGATGCCCGGCCTGGATGCGCCGATCTTCTTTGTTTTTGAGAATTACTTTTCCCATTTGCGACTCAATAAAAATCAAGCGCCGATTTTGTCAATCGGCGCTTGATAATCGGATGTCGGCAATCACTTTTTGAGGACTTCCTTCAACTTCTTGGTCAATGCAGGCAGAATCTCGAACACGTCCCCCACGACTCCATAGGTCGCCACCTTGAAAATAGGGGCATCTTTATCTTTATTGATAGCTACAATTACTTTGGCAGATTGCATGCCGACTAAATGCTGAATCGCACCTGAAATTCCGCAGGCAATATATAATTTGGGGTTCACCGTTTTTCCGGTTTGTCCTACCTGATGAGGATAGGGGACCCAGCCCGCGTCGACCACTGCTCTGGTTGCTCCCCAGGCTCCGCCTAAGACCTGCGCCAATTCCTGCACCAGATGAAAGTTTTCCGGTCCTTTTAGCCCGCGTCCGCCGGAAACGATTATATCCGCCTCGGTCAAGTTAGCCATGGTACCAGCTTCTTTGACCACGTCTTTGACCTGTTTGGAAGCGGTCAGTTTGTCATCCGGAATCTGCCTCTTTATGATTCCTCCGCCTTTGTTGGTATTCTTAGTGGCTTCCCGGAAGGCTTTGGGCCGAAGGGTAACCAACTGGGGCCGAACTTGATTGAAGGTAATTTCGGCCAAAACATTTCCGCCATAAGTCGGACGGGTGGCGTTGACGTCTCCGGTGCCGGAATCAATAGAAATTTTGATGCAGTCAGCGGCTACTCCGGTCTGGAGCTTAACCCCCAGTCTGGGAAATAGAGATTTACCGTAGAAGGTGGCCGGACCAAGAATTAGTTCCGGCTTGTACTCGTTAACCAATTCTTGCAGGATCTGGGCGTAATTCTCTTCGATAAAGTGGGCTAATTTAGGATTCTCGGCTTGAATGATTTTGTCCAACCCGTACTCCAACAGTAGGGAGACTTGCTGGTCTAAGTACTCGCCGATTATTACTCCCCAGAGCTGGCAGTTTCTTTGTTTGGCCAATTCCTGTCCGGCACCTATCAATTCGTAGGCAGTGTTGGAGATTTTTCCCTGCTTCTGCTCCACAAACAGCCAGATATGCTTATACTTTGCTACATTCACCGCATTCATTTCTTCTCCTTCATTTTTTGCAGATACTCTTCTCTGATTTTCTCATAAACGGTCTTGAAAGGCAGGTTATTTTTCCGGGCTAAGGATTTGCAGTCCTCAAATTCGGGCAGGACTTGTAGATTCGAATTATCTCCAACCAGCTTGACCCGGGCTCTTCCGAAAGAGGTCTCTATTTCTTCTGTCCGTCGGGGGAGTTTGCGGCGAGATTCTTTGCGCACTCTAATGCCGGAGGTGTAGGTTTCGGAAAAAATAATTTGGCTGAAGCGGGAAGAATCTCCTGGGTCGGCCAAAACTGTCAACAATACCCCAGGGCGGTTCTTTTTCATTACTACCGGGGTACAAAAAGCGTCTTTAGCCCCGGATTCTAACAGTTTTTCTATCAAGTAGCCTAAGACCTGTGGCTCGGTGTTGTCTATGTTGGTTTCCAAAACAGCTACTTCATCCTGTTCGTAACCGGACAGTTTCTCTCCAAACGTGACTCTTAGAACATTAGGGAACTCATTGAAATCCCGTTCTCCGGCGCCATATCCGGTTTTTTCAGGAATGAATTCTAAATTTAGGTCAAACTTTCCCAAGGTAGTAATTATAGCTGCACCGGTGGGAGTGACGATTTCGGCTTCCAAATTCCGGTTTCTGACTGGCCAGCCAGACATTAGCTCGACTGTAGCCGGAGCGGGGACAGGGAAGCTGCCATGTTCGGTTTTGACGATACCTTTAGTTAAGGGAAGTTCAGAGGCGAAAATTTCACTTATCTCCAAAAGTTTTAGGCCAAGAACTGAACCGACAACGTCTACTATTGCATCTACTGCACCCACTTCATGGAAGTGGACTTCTTCGACTTTTTGGCCGTGGACCTTGGCTTCGGCCTGCCCCAAGCGATTGAAAATGGCGATGGACTTCTCTTTAACACTATTATCAAGTTCGGACTTACCAATCAATGAGATGATTTCGCTTAATTTGCGGTCATGTTTACTCTCTTTTACTCTGACATTGACCTTGGCGGCGGAGATGTGCTTTCTGATTGCCCTGGTGACTTCAATCTCGTAGCCGGAAAGAGTGAGTTTAGCCAGCTCTTTCTTCCACAGGCCGGGATCCAAGCCGCAGTCCAGAAGAGCGCCCAGAATCATATCTCCTGAGATGCCGGCAAAGCAGTCGAAAAAGGCTATTCTCATCTTAGAATATCATTTGTAAAATCTTGTCCGCGAATAAAAGCCCGACAATGACCAGTATAGCCACCAGTCCCACCAGGGCTAAACTGATCATTCCCAGACCCAAAAAGATTCTGCCAACCATGCCAAATAAAGTCCTTACCACTTTTCCCTCCTCTAAAGTTTGTTTATCATACTGGCTGAAATTCCGGCCGCAAAGCCGTTGTCTATGTTCACTACCGTGACTCCGTTGGCGCAGGAGTTCAACATAGTCAACAAAGCTGCAACTCCTCCAAAACTAGTTCCATAGCCAACAGAAGTAGGTACGGCAATAATGGGCTTGTCGATTAACCCGGCTACTACGGAAGCCAAAGCTCCCTCCATGCCTGCTACCACGATAACCACTCTGGCTTTCTGAATCTTTTCCCAATGAGACAAAAATCTGTGTATGCCGGCCACTCCCACATCATAAATTCTTTGTACGTTATTTCCCATGATTTGGCAGGTTAGAGCCGCCTCTTCTGCCACTGGCAGGTCAGCCGTACCTGCGCTGACCACGGCGATTAATCCCACCTTCTTGACTTCATCACGGGTGCGTATCATTACTGCCCTGGCTAACTCATTGTATTCCGCCCTGGGGAATCTTTTCTTCAAAGCCCGGTAAATCTGGGGTTCAGCCCGGGTCACGTACACCGGGGTCCCATTTCGGTGCAGGGCCTGGGCTATTGTAACAATCTGAAGGATAGTCTTGCCGGGGGCGTAAATCACCTCCGGAAAGCCCTTCCTCAGATGGCGGTGGTGGTCCAAATTGGCAAAACCTAAGTTCTCAAAGGGCAACTTCTTAAGCTGAGAAAGTGCCTGGAGAGGGGATATTCTCTTAGCTTTTATATTCTCTAATAGCTGTAGTAATTTGTCTGGCTGCATGCTGGCTTGCCCCTCCGCTCGGAGGGAGCTTAAGTTTCTTTAGCTTGGGTCGAAATATAAAGTAGCCCTGAATTAGAGACAAGTTTTTTTAATACAAGCTGTTGCCAAAGGACAAAGAACTTTTGACTTGCATTAGCTAAACGGGAGCGTTAGTATGCCAGAAATCGTGGTCAAATTTGAGGAAAAAGTCATCGAGCGGGTGGTGACTGAGAAAAAGAGGATCACCATAGGCCGGACCCCGGACAACGACATTGTCCTGGACAACCGGGGGGTGTCGCGCAAGCACGCCCAGATCGAATTCAACAACAACAGCGCCTTAATCATTGACAACGAAAGCCTCAACGGCACCTTTGTCAACAACCGCAAGGTGACCGAGGAGGTTCTAAAGGACAGTGACGTCATCAATATTGGCAAGTTTACCCTTCTTTTTCACCAGGACGCTCCCAAAGAAGATTTACAGGCCGCCAGTCTGGAAGGGACCATGGTCTTAAAGACCAAGAAGCACCGGGACTTACTGGACAAAGACAGGATGGCGGCGGAGATCACCTCCCGGGCCGGCACCTCGGTGCTGTTAGGAGAAGCTGAAACCCAGGTGGGAGAATTCAAGCTCAACCGCCACACCACTACCATGGGGCGGGCCGACTTCGTAGACATCAAGGTCAGAGGCTTCTTCGTCTCCGGACTGCAAGCTAAGATTATAAAGGAGCCGGACGGATTCTATCTGGTGAACCTGGGGAAAGGTGGCAAAACCCGTCTGAACGGGGAGCCGATTTCCGACCGCCAGCCCTTGCGAAACGACGATTTGGTGCAGGTGGGGAAATCGGTATTTCGCTATCTGGACGGGAGAGCCTAAATTGCGCTGTGGCTACTTTTCGGATGTGCACGCCAATCTGGAAGCTTTGGAAGCGGCGGCCGAGGATTTTGGTGTTCAGAAGCTGGACCAGCTCTACTTTTTAGGAGATGCTGTTGGCTACGGAGCCTCCCCCAATGAATGTCTCGAATTGATCACAAAGCTAGCCGGCAAGAGTCTGATGGGGAATCACGACTACGCCGCCTTAGGTCTGATGGAAGCCGATTACTTCAACCAGTACGCCCGGGAGTCCATCGAATGGACCAAGAGCATCCTCCAGAATGGCAGCCACGAAATCATGACTAATTTTTATCTGACCTACAAGTTTGACGACTTTCACCTAGTCCACGCTACTCCTAAGGAGCCAGAGGCCTGGCACTACATTCTCAACCTGAGCGAAGCGGAAGAGAACTTCAACTACTTTACCAAGAGAGTGTGTCTAATTGGTCACTCCCACCGTCCGGTGATTATAAAGAAATACGGAGAGAGACACTGCTTCATCCACAACGACACCCAGGTCAACATCGAGGAGGACTTCAGATACTTGATCAACATCGGCTCGGTGGGGCAGCCCCGGGACGGCAATCCAGACGCCTGTTATTTGATATACGACAGCGATACCAAGATAGCCGAATTGCGCCGGGTGCCCTATGACGTAAAGAAGGCCCAAAAGAAGATGAAAAGGGTAGGCTTGTCCCAGTATCTGGCCGAGCGCCTGGCTGTAGGGAGATGAAATGTATCACAAAATTTCTGCCTTTCTGCTCTATATTCTGATTACCGTCTTAGTCCTCTCCCTTTACGTTGACAAACACGCCACCCTGGAGCGCTACGAACAGAAGATGGTAGACCTCATGACCAACTACCAGGGGACCAGACCCCCCGGCTCGGATGTGGTAGTGATTGCCATTGATGACCGCTCCTTCAACAAGATTGGCTTCTGGCCCTGGAGCTATGACCACCTGAATCAACTCTTATACCATCTCTCCTCAGCCAACCCCAAGGCCATCGTATTCGACCTTCCACTTCCTAAGACCAAAGAAAGTGACACCGGCGCAGCCGTTTTTGCCAACAACCTGACCTCAGCCGGCAACGTAATTCTTCCCTTGGAATTTACTATAACCGCCATTCAGGCACCGGGGGATCTGGTTCCCCCTCAAATCCTGAAATCCTCTTATTTCACTTATGACAGCTTCAGTAAACTCAGAGCCCGGCCCCCTCTGTGGGCCAGCCAGATGAAATACCCGCCAGAGCCCCTGGTAAAGGGGGCGGCAGATTTCGGATTTATCATTTCCGACTTCGACCCAGACAGCAAGCTCAGAAAAGAGCCTCTGGTCATCGGCTACTCTGACAATTATTACCCTTCCATAGCCGTCCAGGCGGTCAAGCACTTTCTGGGCATAAACGCTGAGTCCATCAAACTCAATCCTGGAAGTGAAATTAGCCTGGCCCGGGTCAAAGTACCGGTGGACAACAGGAGCAAGTATCTGATTAACTACTACGGCCCCAGAGAAACCTTTAAGTATCTTTCCGCGGCCGACGTCATTAATGGACAGTTTCAGCGAACCTCTGTCAGCGACAAAGTCGCCCTAATCGGGCTGACCGCCACCGGAACTACTCAGTCGGTCACCACCCCCCTGGAGGAGTATCTTCCTGAGGTGGAAAAGACCGCCACAGTGGTGCAAAACATCATTTCCGGCCGGTTCTTAAGGACTGAAAAAGGAAACCTGTTAGGCTTCATCTGGATTATTACCATCGGAGTTTTCTCCGCCTTCATTCTACCCAGAGTTTCTTTAGTCTACCGTTTTATCGTGCTGCTGGTCTTCCTGTTTGTCCTGGTTAACGTCAATTTCTTCCTGTTCCGCTCCTTTGGAATCATATCCAAGACCTTTTATCCGGTCCTGGAACTGATGCTCTTTTTGTTGGTCAGCCCGGCCATCAAACCCCAACAGGAATTCGGTAAAAAGAAGAAGTCGAAGATAATGGAGAAATTGGAGGGTTTGACAAGCTTCCGCATCGTCCGGGTCGACCAGACCACTCAAACTCGCTACCAGCCGAGACCGACCCACAGTACGGTTGAACCCGAGTCTTTGACGGTGCCGGTGGAGACCCAGGAGAACCAGCCTCCCTCCGAGATGGAGGAAGAAGTGCCGGTTGAAAAGAGCGACAAACCTGGAACCTCGACTGAAATTCCAATTCCCATCGACATTCCGGTCAAGCAGTTCGGTCGGTATCAGGTGCTGGAGCCGATCGGCCGAGGAGCCATGGGAACGGTGTACAAAGGCTTAGATCCGGCTATCGATCGTCTGGTAGCCCTTAAGACCATCCGTCTGGATTTTGCCGCCAGCCCGGAGGAAGTGGAGGAGATGAAGACCAGGCTATTGCGTGAAGCACGAGCAGCCGGAAAGCTCTCCCACCCCAACATCGTCACCATCTACGATGCTGGCCAAGAGGAAGGATATCAGTATGTGGCCATGGAATTTCTGGAAGGGACTACTTTAGAAAAGTACATCCACAAAAAGACCGATACCAATTTCAAAATCATCGCCCAGATTCTGATTCAGGTCTGTGATGCCCTGGATTACGCCCACTCCCATGGTATAGTCCACCGGGACATCAAGCCGGCCAACATCATGGTCCAGGATAACTTCCAAATCAAGGTGATGGATTTCGGAATCGCCCGGTTTGGCCAGGCCAATATCACTCAGTCCGGGATTGCCATGGGGACTCCCAACTATATGCCTCCGGAGGTCTTGAAAGGCAAAACTGCCAACAAACGCTCCGATATCTTCTCTCTTGGAATAATGACCTACGAACTTCTGACCGGCAGAAGACCTTTCAGGGGCCCCACGATTTCTGCCTTAATCTACAGCATTCTAAACGACAGCCCGACTTCCCCTTCCCAGGTCAACAACCGGGTACCCTCCATTTTCGACCGCATTACCGAGAAATGCCTTCGCAAAGACCCGGAGCAGCGCTATCAGTCCGCGGCCGAAGTCTCCACCGAACTGAAGGCCTTTGTAGCGGCCTTTGTGGGGGTCAAAAGCGCAAGCAAAGTGACCAGCTAGGATTCTCAAAAAAGTTGAAATCTCGCGGACGGGGTTTTCCGATTCCGCCCTTTTTCTTCGATCTTTTTCTTTGAAAGAATTTGGGAGGAGTTTGTCTCAATTCTCCATCATGGCCAGGAGGGCCGATGCTTCGACTACTCTCAAAAGAATTGCATCGGGACGACCTGGAAATCCCAGAGAATTGGATGAGAAACGGAAGAAAAAGGCTTCCGGAGGGAGTGTTCCTTGACTGAAATTAAAAAGGGCGGGGATGATCCCGCCCTTCGGTCAAAAAGATTTCCAGGATTACCTCTGGTTCGTCGCCACGTAGTGCTTACTCAAATCCCCGGTGTAGTGGCAGCGGGGCCTGTAAATCCGATTATCCACCAGCTGCTCCAATATCTGGGCGCACCAGCCGGAAATTCTGGCTACGGCGAAAATAGGAGTGAAGGCATCCTTCATGAAGCCCATAGCAGTGTAAATGATGCCGGAGTAGAAATCGACATTGGGATATATCCCTTTGGCTTCACCCAGAGATTCGATCATCATTTTTTCCATCACCTTGGCCATTTCCAGTTTTTCGTGGATGGAGGGGTTTATTTTGGCATAGCTCTCGGCAAAAGTTTTCAAAATCCCGGCCCGGGGATCATAATACTTGTAAACCCGGTGGCCGAAACCCGGAACTTTGACCTTGTTGGCCAGAGCATTCTTCATCCACTTCTCCACATTGGCCATGCCGCCAACTGATTCTAAGGTCCGCATCACTTCTTCGTTGGCGCCGCCGTGCAGAGGGCCTTTTAAGCTCCCCACTCCAGCAGTAATGCCGGAGTAAACATCGGTCTGAGAAGAGACCACCACCCGGCAGGATATAGTAGAGGCATTCATCTCATGGTCGGCATGCAGAATCAAACCGACGTCCATGGCTTTGGCGTCCAGTTCGGTCGGCTTGGATCCTCTGAACATGTACATGAAGTTGCCGGCGTGGGATAGGCCATTGTCCGGAGCTACGAACGGTTTACCTTCCCGGTGCCTTTCAAAGGTAGCCACAACAGTGGCAAACTGGGCAATCAGTTTGATGGCTCTCTCAATGTTGGCAGAGGAGGAGTGATCCTCCTGATGGGGGTCATACATCCCCAGAATAGAGGTCACAGTCCTCAAAGCCTCCATGGGGTGGGCGGTCTTGGGGAATTTCATGATGCACTCCAATACCTCCGGAGGCAGGGCCCGCTGGGCTCTTAGCTTTCGGTCAAAGTCCTCCAGCTCATTCTTTTTAGGCAGATGCCCGAACAATAGTAGAAAACTGGTCTCCTCAAAGGTGGAGTGCTCCGCTAATTCCTGAATGGGAATGTCGCGGTAGTAGAGTTTTCCGGCTGTGCCATC
>Ga0154806_104_pt1 | contig 26572 bp, 24 predicted proteins | sample Rifle2008BG16ft_FD_105814 | JGI IMG/M metagenome (GOLD analysis project Ga0154806, IMG submission 105814) | candidate division Zixibacteria bacterium RBG_16_50_21
TCTAGACGACCAAGTGGAATCAGCCCCGATTATTCAATCTCGCATTCGGGACCGAGGACAGATAGAGTTAGGTAGCGTCTCCACCCTGGAGGCATCCCGGGACTTATCAATTGTTCTACGGGCTGGGGCGCTTCCTGCTCCGGTGAAGATTGTTGAAAATAGAGTGATTGGCCCCTCCTTAGGAAAAGACTCAATTAAAAAGGGTTTAACCTCAGCCATCATCGGCGGGCTTTTGGTGATACTTTTCATTGCCCTGTATTATCGGATATCGGGAGTGATTGCCGATTTCGCCCTGCTGCTTAACGTCCTGTTTCTCATGGCCATCCTGGCGGCATTCAATGCCACCCTGACTCTCCCCGGCATTGCCGGATTGATTCTTTCTATGGGAATGTCGGTCGATTCCAATGTCTTAATCTTTGAGCGCATGCGGGAGGAGCTTAAGACCGGTAAGACCATCCGGGCTTCCATCGATGCCGGCTACACCCGGGCTCTTTTGACCATCATCGACTCCCACGTCACCACCCTGATTACCGCTTTAGTTTTGTTCCTTTTCGGCACCGGGCCGATCAAGGGTTTCGCGGTCACCTTAACGGCCGGCATCATTATCTCTCTATTCACGGCAGTGGTGATTACCAGGCTGATTTTCAACTATCGCAAAAAGTACAGTTCTCTTTCCATCTAAAAAGGCAAACCATGTTTCAAGTAGTAGGCAAAACCAACATCGACTTCATCGGCAAGAGGTACATCAGCTTCGCCCTTTCCGCGGTTCTGATTATCCTGGGGCTAGTGGCACTCATATTCGTGGCCAGCGGCAAGGCCAAATTGGGGATAGAATTTTCCGGCGGCACCCTGATAGACGGATATTTTGCCCAGCCGGTCGACATCGGACAGCTCCGCGCTACCATGAGCGAAAACGGCTATCCGGACGCAGTCATCCAGGAAGCCCAGAGGGAGATTCCCAATTCTTTCGTGATCCGGGTCAAGGCCACGGCCGAGACCGGCAGCAAAGTAGCCGGCCAGCTGGTGGAACTGATCCAAGAGAATTTTCCGGGAAACACCTTTACCCTGGACAGCGTGGACGAGGTGGGCCCCTCGGTTGGGCAGCAGCTGCAAAGTAAAGCCCGGCTGGCGGTGCTGATTTCTCTGATCGGCATCATGATTTACATCTGGCTGAGGTTTGATTTTCGCTCCGGAGTGGCGGCGGCGGTCTCCACCTTTCACGACGTTTTAGCGGTATTCGGGATAATGTTTATTCTGCAGAAGGAGACCAACCTTTTGCTCATCACCGCCATATTGACTTTAGCGGGATACTCTTTGACCGACAAAGTGGTGATTTTGGACCGCATCCGGGAAGACCTTAAATTGTACCGCAAAAGGGGAGACTTTGCCAATCTGGTCAACACCGCCATAAACGAGGTCTTGAGCCGGACCATCGTCACCGGCACCACCGTGCTTCTGGTTTTGATTACCTTGGTCTTCTTCGGCGGGGAAGTTTTGAGTGATTTCGCCCTGGCGCTATTTATCGGGGTATTGATGGGAACTTACTCCTCGGTCTTCGTGGCTTCCCCCTTGATGGTGGAGTGGGAGAAGAGGTCTCCCAAGAGGTTTAAGTAATCTAAGTATCGGCTATTAAAGATAAAGCCCTGTCGCAAGGCAGGGCTTTCTTATTTTGAGTTAGATTTTGTAACCCTTTATGTGAACATATGTTCAGAGAATTGTTTCACGTGAAACAAATTGAATAATGGCCGTCATTGCGAGCCCCGACAAGTCGGGGCGAAGCAATCTCACAGAACTAACACGCTTCCAATTCAGTGGGATTGCCACGTCGAGCCGATGTATCGGCTCTCCTCGCAATGACTTCGGTTCCAATTGACTTTCAGCTTATTATGCCGTATATAAATTAAAATTAAGCGAAAGTGGCGGAATTTGGCAGACGCGCTAGACTTAGGATCTAGTGGGGTGACCCGTGGGGGTTCAAATCCCCCCTTTCGCATTCTGGAACACAAAGCCGGACAATAAGTTAAACCAAAAGGAAAAGAGTGAAGGTAAACGTCAAAACCCAAGAGGGGTGGAAGAAGGTTTTAGAAATCGAAGTCCCCAAAGAGAAAGTCTTTGAGGAATTCGAGCAGGTCTTTCTCAAGCTGCAGAAAGAGGCCAAAATCCCCGGTTTCCGTCCGGGCAAGGTTCCCTTAGAATTAGTCAAAACCAGGTTCAAGGATGCTGCTTCAGAAGAAGTCCTGGAATCTCTCTTGAACTCATCTTACCGCCAGGCAATCGAGGAGACCAAGTTGAATCCGGTCAGCTATCCCAAAGTCAAAGACGTAAACTTCCCCGCTGACGGTCCTCTCTCCTTCAAAGCGGAAGTGGAAGTCCAGCCTGAAATCGAGGTGAAAGATTACAAGGAGCTCAGGCTATCCCGCCGGTTCTATCCAGTCCAGGATAAAGAAGTGGATGATGCGGTTTTGTACCTGCGGGAGAGAAATGCGGAATTGAAGCCAGTGGAAAGGGAAATTCGGGAGAAGGATTTTGTAGTCGCTGACGTAGTGGAGCACTTTACTCAAAACGGCAAGCAGACTTCTCAGAAATATGACAACCAGCTTTTGGAAATTGACCCGGAGTTGATGCTGAAGGAGTTCAAGGAGGCGCTTGTGGGAGGCAAAATTGGTGATGAGAAGAGTTTCACCACCGAGTATCCCAAGGAGCATGCTAATAAAAGACTGGCCGGGCAGAAAGTCAGCTACAAACTCAAGGTCAACGAGGTCAAAGAGAAAAATCTGCCGGATCTGGATGATAATTTCGCCAAGGCTCAAGGGGACTATCAAACTCTGTTGGAGTTGAGACTGAAAGTGCGAGAGTCTTTGGAAAAAAGGCATCAGGAAGAGACCTCAAAAGAGCTGGAATCGCAGATTATTGCCAGAATCGTCGAAAAAAACAGCTTCACAGTACCAGAGGGAATGATTAACTCGTATTTAGACTATCTGGTTGAAGACTTAAAGAAGCGTTACCCGGAATCGGACGAAAAAGAAATCAGAGAAAAGAACAGAAAGCCGGGTGAGGAGCGAATCCGCTGGGAGTTTATTTACCACAAGATTGCCGATGCCGAGAGAATTGCAGTCAAACCGGAAGATGTGGAAGAGAGAGTCAAGAATTTTGCTGCGGCCTACAATCTCCCTTTAGACAAAGCCCAGGAATATCTGGGGCAGACCAAGCAAATAGAAAGAATGCAGGAAACGATATTAGAAGAAAAGGTTTTGGAGTGGTTAATTTCTCAAGCTGAGATAAAAGAGGAAAGGAAGGATAAATGACCTTAGTACCATTTGTGGTGGAGCAGACCGGAAGAGGCGAAAGAGCCTACGATATTTTCTCCCGACTCTTAAAAGATAGAATCGTTTTCATCGGCACCCCGATTGACGACGTGGTCGCCAATCTGGTCATCGCTCAGATGCTGTTTTTGGAAGCAGAGGATCCGGACAAAGACATTCAACTTTATATTAACAGCCCGGGCGGGATCGTCCCCTCCGGTCTGGCAATCTATGACACCATGCAGTTCGTCAAACCAGACGTAGCAACTACCTGCGTCGGCATGGCAGCCTCCATGGGAGCACTTTTGCTCGCAGCTGGAACCAAGGGAAAGAGAGCGGCACTGCCTAACACCAGGATCATGATTCACCAGCCCTGGGGCGGAGTGCAGGGGCAGGTTTCCGACATTCAGATCCATGCCAAGGAGCTGATTATCATCAAGCAGAGATTGAATGAGATATTGGTCAAGCATACCGGCCAGCCGATTGATAAAGTCGAAAGAGACACGGACCGGAATTACTTCATGTCCTCGGCCGAAGCGGTGGAGTATGGTTTGATTGACCAGGTGTATGATACCAAGAAGAAAAAGTGAACTGACAGCAAGCGTCTGGGGAGAAAACCTAAAGGAGGAGTATCATGAAGGACCTGCAAATTGCCACCAGAACCAGTGGAGTAACTACGGTGAACGGGGCTGTTATTGAGAAGCTCAGTTCCGCGGTAAAAGGCAGAGTTCTGCTGCCAGGTGATGGCGATTATGTCAGTGCCCGTACCATCTGGAACGCCATGATTGACCGCAAGCCGGCACTCATCGTTCAGTGCAACCAGGCTGGTGGCGTGGCAGAGGCGGTCAGGTTCGCCCGGGAGAATGACCTCTTAGTCTCTGTTAAGGGGGCCGGTCACAACATTGCCGGCAATGCAGTCTGCAACGGCGGTTTGATGATAGATCTTTCAAAAATGAAGGCTGTTCTGGTTGATTCCGCAAAGAAATGGGCTTCGGTGCAGCCCGGGGCAACACTGGGGGACTTTGACCTAGAAGCGCAAAAGTTCGGCCTGGCAACCCCGTTGGGGATCAATTCCACTACCGGTGTGGCCGGTCTGACCCTGGGGGGAGGATACGGCTGGCTGACGCGTAAACATGGAATGTCATGCGACAATTTAGTGGGGGCAGAGGTAGTTACAGCCAATGGCAAGCAGTTACACACCAATGAGAGGGAAAACCCTGATCTGTTCTGGGGAATTCGGGGAGGAGGCGGGAATCTGGGTGTGGTGACCTCGTTTGAGTTCAAACTGCACCCGGTAGGACCTGAGATCCTGGCCGGCCTGATAATCTATCCTTTGGAGCAAGCCCGGCAGGTTCTGACCCGCTACCGTTCGTTTGTGGAAGATATTCCGGAGGAATTGAACCTGTGGGTCGTCTTGCGCCTGGCGCCGCCCCTGCCTTTTCTACCGGCAGAAGTTCATGGAAAAGGCGTACTGGCAATGCCGATCTTCTATGCCGGGGATCCGCAGAAGGGGGCACAACTGTTAAATCCTCTGCGGAGTTTCGGAAAGCCGTACGGGGAACTTATCGGCGTCCAGCCCTACACCGAATGGCAAAAGGCATTTGACCCGCTCTTGACCCCGGGAGCCAGAAATTACTGGAAATCACATAATTTTTCGCAACTATCTGACCAGGCCATCGAAGTGTTAATCGAATTCGCCGGCAAGTTACCCTCGCCGCAATGTGAAATCTTTTTGAGCTTATTGGGGGGGCAAGCCGGCCGGACTGCCCCGGATGCCAGCGCCTATCCGCATCGCGACGCCAAATTCGTGCTAAATGTGCATAGCCGCTGGGAGAACGCATCCCAAGACGAATCTTGTGTGCGCTGGGCGCGTGAATTTTTCAAAGCCTCAGCCCCTTATGCCACCGGGGGAGTATACGTGAATTTTATGACCCAAGAGGAGACAGACAGAGTACGGGCGGCGTATGGTCCAAACTATGACCGGCTGGCAAGAGTGAAAGCCAAATACGATCCCTCTAACTTGTTTTGCATGAATATGAACGTGAAGCCTTCAGCCTGATACGATAATTCTCTTAGCACGGGGACACAGGCAGCTGATTGTGCCATTAATTACGTTCAGGCTGTAATCGGATTTAACCCGAGGACAAAAAGCCATGATATATATGCTGGTTCGCCACAAAGTAGCCGACTTTGCCAAATGGAAGAAGATTTATGACTCCCACAAGGAAGCTCAGGAGAAAGCCGGGCTGAAACTAAAACATCTCAGTGGAGAATAGCATGGACTTTAAGCGAGAGTTTTTGCGGCACACCGTAGCTACCCTGTCATATCGCGGAGAGAAAGCGGTACGCAATGCTCCAAAAGGATTTGGGGACTTCAAGGCTGGGGAGACCACGCGAACGCCACTGGAAATACTGAAACATATCGGTGACCTGCTAAAATGGGCGCTTCTCTTGGCGCAGGGGCAATCTGGATGGCAGGAAGTACCGCCCCGGTCGTGGGAGAAGGAGGTCGAGCGTTTTTTTGAGGAACTTAAGCGGCTGGATGACTATTTAGCCTCAGAATTGCCGTTAGGAAACTCGGCTGAAAAAATATTCCAGGGCCCAATCGCCGATGCGCTCACACACGTGGGTCAAATTGGGATGATGAGACGGCTGGCGGAAGCGCCGGTCAAGGGGGAGAACTATTTCAAGGCGGAGATTGTGCGGGGAAGAGTCGGGCCGGAACAATCTTCCAAACGGACCGAGTTCAATTAGCGGCGAAGAAAAGTCCAGAGACCAACCAACCAAAAAGGAGAAATCAACCATGGCATCTATGCCGGAGTCAGCTACGGGTCGTGCCGTGGCTCCCTTCTTCATTCTGCTGATTCCACTGATACTATTTCTGGGAATCTCCTGCGGAGGAAAGAAGGATTCAACAAGTGAGAAAGAGGCCGCAGCCGATCAGGAGTATCTGAATAAGGCCGGTGCAGAGTGGGACAGCCTTTTCAATTCCGGTGAGGTCGCCAGCCTGGCAGCACTGTATGCCGAGGATGTCATCTCGATGCCTTTCAATGCCCCCACAATATATGGCAGAAAAGCACTCCAGGCCGACTTTGAAAACTTCTTGACTAATAATTCTGCGGAACACAAGACCAGCGTAGATGAGATACTAAGGGAAGACGACTGGGCCATAGAGCGGGCGCACTATATCTTGACTTACACCTATAAGACTAAAGGTAATGTGACAATTGAAACAGGCAGACATGTGGTCTGCCGCAAGAAGATCAACGGCCAGTGGCAGATCGCCTGGGAAATCTGGAATACAGACAAACCGCCCACTCAATAAGGCCGATCTTTGTAAAGGAGAAAAAGACCATGGCAGCCAAACCAATTCCCGATAACTTCCACACGGTCACACCCCACTTGATTATTCAGGGGGTGGGTAAGTTAATTGATTTCATGAAGCAGGCTTTTGAAGCCAAAGAGATTGAACGAGTGGCTCAGGCTGACGGCTCAATCATGCACACCGAGGTCAAAATCGGCGATTCAATAATAATGACGGGGGAAGTACACAGCCCCTGGGAGCCTAAACCCGGCTCACTTTACTTAAACCTGAAGGATACCGATGCCACTTATAAGTGGGCGCTGGAGGCAGGTGCCACTTCGGTGATGGAACCGGCGGACCAGTTTTACGGCGACCGCAACGACGGCGTGAAGGACCCCTGCGGGAATTTCTGGTGGATTGCCACCCGTATTGACGATGTTTCGCCTGAGGAACTGAAAAAGCGGGCAGAGACTTGTATGAAGAAGCAAGCCGGATAATTACTGAAGTAACATACAAGAGGAAATGATTATGCAAAAGAAGAAAGAGTCGCAAACTGAGCAGACCTGCTCCTTCTGCGGTCGCCTGGCTGGGGCCGAGAGAAAGATGTTCACCAGGGAAAACGTGGCCATCTGCTCGGAGTGCATCAGGATTCTGGAGCGGGTTTTAGAGACCGAAGAGAAAAAAGAGAAAGAGACCAAGTATTTCGACCTCCCCAAGCCGGCCGGGATTCACACTTTTTTGAACCAGTACGTCATCGGCCAGGAAAGGGCCAAAAAGATAATCTCAGTCGCGGTCTACAATCACTACAAGAGAATCTTTCATCCGGTTAAATCGGACGTCGAATTAGATAAGAGCAACATTCTGCTCTTAGGGCCCACCGGGACGGGCAAAACTCTAATGGCTCAGACTCTGGCCAAGATCTTGCAGGTGCCATTTTCAATTGCCGACGCCACAGCCTTGACTGAAGCGGGTTACGTGGGGGAAGATGTCGAGAACGTATTAGTCCGTTTACTGCAATCCTGTAACTATGACCTGCAGTCCGCTCAGAAGGGAATTGTCTACATTGATGAGATTGACAAGATTGCCAGAAAGTCGGTCAACCCCAGCATCACCCGGGATGTCTCCGGGGAAGGTGTGCAGCAAGCCTTGCTGAAAATTTTGGAAGGGACCGTGGCCAATGTCCCTCCTCAGGGCGGGAGAAAACATCCGGAGCAGCCTTTTATTCAGTTTGACACCAGAAATGTACTTTTCATCTGCGGGGGAGCTTTCGACGGTCTGGAGAAAATCATCGCCAGAAGAATTGGGCAGAAAGAAGTCGGTTTTGCGGCCCGATCCAAGCCCCAGAGCAAGAATATCGGTGAAATACTATCTCACGTCCAAACCGAAGATTTATTGGAGTATGGATTCATACCTGAGCTGATTGGGAGATTGCCGGTAGTCTGTGCCTTAGATGAATTGGATGCCAAAGCTTTGCGTTCCATTCTGACCGAGCCTAAGAATGCCCTATCGAAGCAGTATCAGAAATATTTCGAGATGGAAAATATAAGGCTATCGTTCACGGAAGAAGCTCTCAATGCGGTGGTGGAGCTGTGCCAGAAGAGAAAGACGGGAGCCAGAGCCTTGCGCTCGATTCTGGAAGAGGCGATGCTGGATATTATGTACGAAGTGCCGCAGATGAAGAATGTGGCGGAGTGTATCATTACCAAAGAGGTGATTACCGAAAAGGCCCAGCCCAGAATCATCTTGCAGGGAAAAGCGGAAAGAAAAAGCGCTTAAGTGATGACGGAAGGGATTGAAACATGAAACTAAAGCTCAGAGCGATTGGAATCACTCTGATCTTAATCGGGATAATTGGCTTCTTAACGGTGGCCGATGACTTCCGCCACAGGGGAGAACTATTGGGAGTAGGGTCAATCTTGGTCAGTGGATTGGTATTGCTGGCAGTGTCTTTGCGCCCAGGCCGGTGAATCGCTGAGAGCGGATTACGGAATGCATTGCCAGTAAAGAGGCATCAACTTTGAAAGCTCAGCCGAGATTGATGTTACAGGAAAAAGTGCGCAATTAATGCCGCTGGATATTAATTCCGCCTCGTTTTTCAAATCGGTTTTCAACTTAGCCGACCTTCCCCAAGATAACTTTCCTCAACTCGCCTTTGCGGGCAAGTCCAATGTGGGCAAGTCCTCCCTCATAAACGTCCTCTGCAATCAAAAAAAATTAGCCCAGATTTCCAAAACCCCGGGAAAGACGAGGGCCCTAAATTTCTTTCTGATCAATAACAAGATTTACTTTGTCGACTTGCCCGGTTACGGTTACGCCAAAGTTTCCAAAGAGTTTCGGCAGATGTGGGGTGATTTGATAGAAGGCTATCTGAAAAGCCGTCAACCACTGAGAGGGGTTGTCTTCGTGGTGGATATTCGTCATGCACCGACAGAAGAAGACCTGCAATTGAAAGCTTTCTTGAATTACCATAACCTAAACTACATTACTGTCTTAACAAAGAGTGATAAGCTTTCTGCTGCTGAAAGAGCCCAGAATTTGAGTTTGTTCGAAGAAGCACTGCAGAGTGATAATTTCGTTACTTTTTCGGCGGTCTCCAAAGAAGGAAAAAATAAAATTTTGGGGTGGATAAAGGGCTTGCTTTAGGAAGTTCTCTTATCTATCTTAGATGGGACATTTAGTCCCCCAGATTTATCTGGCGAACCAAACTGGTTCGCTTTGTTTTGGTTAAAATCTAAAAAGTCAAGAGAGCAATAGAGGTGAAAAATGCCTAATCGGGTAGTGGTGGGCGCCCAGTGGGGCGACGAGGGTAAGGGGAAGATTGTTGATTTATTAGCCGAAGAGGCAGACGTGATTGCCCGCTATCAGGGTGGAGCCAATGCCGGACACACGGTAGCTTACAAGAAGGTAAAATACGTCTTGCATCTTATTCCCTCCGGGATTTTGCGTCCGGGAAAGACCTGCGTCATCGGCAGCGGGGTAGTGGTGGACCTGCAGAGCTTTTTTGAGGAGCTCTCCGGTCTGAAAAAACTGGGGGTCAAGACAAAGGGGAGATTGTGGATTTCCCAGAATGCCCATCTGGTGATGCCCTATCACAAAGTCTGGGAGAAATTGGTGGAAGAAAGAAGTGGGAAAAGGAAAATCGGAACTACCCTAAGGGGAATTGGACCGGCTTACGAAGACAAAATCGGGCGAAGGGGGATCAGGGTCTGTGACCTGTGGAGTCCGGAATATCTGAGAATGAAGATAGAACAAAATTTAAGACTTCACACTTCTGTCCAGAGACATCTGGGCCGGAACGGTCTTCCAGCCAAAGAAAAACTGATTCGCGCGACGTTGAGTTTGAAGAACAGGATAAGACCTTTCGTGACCGATACCTCGGTGGTGTTAAACGAAGCTATCAAGCAAGGGAAATCGCTCTTACTTGAAGGAGCACAGGGTACCCTGCTTGACTTAGATTTTGGCACCTATCCTTACAACACTTCTTCCAACACCACTGCCGGCGGAGCCTGCACCGGCTTGGGGATCGGTCCGACGGTAATTGATGAGGTCATTGGTGTGGCTAAAGCTTACACTACCAGAGTGGGGAACGGCCCCTTTCCCTCTGAACTGAGCGACTCGCTGGGTGAATACTTGAGAAGAGTTGGGGATGAGTACGGAGCCACGACTAAAAGACCGAGAAGATGCGGCTGGCTGGATTTGCTGGTCTTGAAATATGCGGTCAGAGTCAACGGCATCTCCAAGCTGGTGATTACCAAACTGGATGTACTGGATGAGTTGCCGGCAATCAAAGTGGCGGTTGCCTACAAGTACAAAGGCAAGACTCTGACGGAGTTTCCGCAGGACACCAATATTTTAGAGCAGGTGACTCCGGTTTACAAGATGCTGCCGGGCTGGCAGGCCAGGACTAGTGGGGTTACTTCCTGGAAAAAACTCCCCAAGAACGCCCAGAAGTACATCAATTACATTTCCCGGGAGTTGGAAGTTCCGATTTTTATGGTCTCGACGGGATGTAAAAGGGAAGAGACGATTTGGATGGAGTGAATTTCCCCCTCTCCCAAAGGAGAGGTTTTGGTTTAACGCATACAGTAGCGTGGGGCGGGATCATTCCCGCCCTTTTCCTTATAGAGCCGAGGAACAGATCCTCGGCTACGGCTATGCCGTTAGAAAAGGAGTAAGTTAACTGATTGACAAAACCCTGTTTCAGGCTAGATTTAGAGAAGGTCTAAAGCGTTTATTTATGCGGAAAATAGCCTTACTATTGATACTCGCTCTCCTTTTATCTCTGCCCACTTTGGCACAGAGATTCGGGGAGAATAAGCCCGGCAATCCCAATGCCATTACTATTGCGCGTCTGAAATATCCGGGGGGCGGGGATTGGTACTGGGGGAATTCGGCCCTGCCGAATTTGATAGAGTTTATTAAGGAAAATACTAACATTGACGTTGCTGATGAAGAAGTGGTGGTCTCGGTGATGGATGAGAATCTCTTCTCTTATCCGTTTTTATTTATGACCGGTCACGGCAACGTAAAATTCTCTGACCAGGAGATTGAACGCTTGCGCAAGTTTCTGACCGGGGGTGGGTTTTTGCTGGCCAACGACTCCTACGGGATGGACCAGGCTTTCCGCCGGGAGATGAAGAAGATTTTTCCGGACCAGGAGTTAAAGGAGCTGCCGTTTAGCCATAAGATTTACCACTCTTATTTTAATTTTCCCAACGGACTGCCCAAGATTCACAAGCATGACGGCAAGCCGGCTCAGGGGTTTGGGATTTTTCACCAGGGGAAACTGGTGGTGTTTTATGCCTATGAGTCGGACATCGGGGACGGATGGGAGGATCCCCAGGTTCACAACGACCCTAAAGAGAAGAGGGAGCAGGCTCTGAAGATGGGGGTAAATATACTGGTGCAAGCGCTGACGCAATAGGCAGGTCCTCAATTTGAGTGAACAATTAGCACATTTGGGTAGTAAAATAAAATTAGGTAAAAGCTGACTTGTGGCAATTCCTTAGAATTCCGAAACGTATTATAAATAGACTATCCTTAAGCAATGAATTGACCGAACGAAATGACTGGCGGAGCCTTACAGAGACTGATTTCCCGGCTGACTGACCTGCGGGCTTATCACACCCGCTTTCAGGTCATCCTTGGTTTCTTGTTCACGGCCGGAATTGCCATTGCCGGTTTGCTTTTTGCCTCCCTTATTTCTTCAATCTGGACTCTCCCCGCTTTTTTGCGTGTAGGTTTATTGGGCATATTTCTTTTAGCTCTGTCTGCGGCTCTGGCTTATTTTGCCATTCGGCCGCTCCTCTACCGCTCCTCTTTAGAGAATCTTGCTCTCCGAGTCGAGGAACATTTCCCCCAGCTTTCAGATAGGCTGATTTCGGCTCTGCAGTTGCAGAAGCAGTATGTCTCCAATCCGGAAGGGTACTCTTTAGAGATGATTGACGCGGTGGTGTATCAGGCGGAGAAATTGTCGGCTGATTTGGATTTCAAATCGGTGGTGGATAAAAAGAATTTGCGCAAGTTGGGCCGGGTTATCGGTAGTCTGGCCGTTGTGTTGCTGGCTTTCGCTCTAGTTTTTCCCGGCAACTTTAAATTTGCGCTCTACGCTTTCTCCAATCCCCTGACCGAATTGGAGGAACCGGCTAAATTTCTGTTTGAAATCACTCCCGGTAACAAAGAGGTAGTCAAATACTCGGATATTGAGATAGGCGTCAAACTTTCGCCTGCTCCTGCGTTTCAAAACATTGAACTACCTCGACGGTTGAAGTTGTTCTACAAATTTGAAAACAGTGACTGGGAGTCGGTTAATCTGAAAAAGACCGACAGGAGTAAGTTGTCTGTTGCCGAGCAGAAAGATTATGATTTTTCTCACACTTTCAAAGAGGTGAAAAGGAATTTTGAGTTTTATGCCTGGGCGGAAGGGGAAAAGTCGGAAGTCTACTCTATCAAAGTGGTGGATAAACCAAGAGTCACTGATTTGAAAGTTAGCTTGAGTTTTCCCGGTTATACCGGTCTGAAAGCTCAAGTTCTAAATGACAATGAAGGAAATATCAAAGCTCTGCTGGGGACTAAGGCAAAGGTCCAGGTAAAATCCAACAAACTTCTGGAAAATGCCCAGATAGTTTTCTCGGACGGGACTTTTAAGGCTCTTTCTGTAGACAAGAGGCTGGCTTCGGGCGAATTCAGAATCTCCCAGGATATCACCTACCATGTGGAAGTCTTAGATGACAACGGGAATACCAATCCGGACCCCATAGAATATCAAATCACGGTTGTGCCGGATGAGTCTCCTCAAGTGGAGATAGTCTATCCGGGAGAAGACAGGGACTTGGATGAGGCGATGAGAATGCCTTTGCGGGTGGCGGTGCAAGATGACTATGGTGTCAATTCCCTGAAGATAAAATACAAAATAAATTCCGGAGGCCGAGAGTCCCCTGAAGCTGAGATTGCACTTCCCGTTCAGAAAAACAGCAGCGAATTTGTCTCAGAATATGACTGGTCTCTGGCAAAATTCCCGATTATGCCGGGGGATTACATTATTTACAAGGCTGAAGTCTGGGACAATGATGCTATCACCGGTCCGAAAAAATCAGAATCCCGCAGCTACAATCTCCGCCTGCCTACCTTGGATGAAATCATCGCCGAGGTAGAGCAGGAGCAGTCCGGGCAGATTTCCAAGTTAGAAGACGTCTTTTTCGGCACCGAGGAGTTAAAGCGCAAGATTGAGAATCTCACCTCCAATCTGGAGACTCAGGAAGGGCAGAGCTGGGAGAAGAGCAAGGAGTTTGAAGCCGCCCTGCAACAGCAAGAGGAAATTTTTAAAGCCGTAGAGGATGTGAAAAACCAATTGGAGCGGACTCTGGACAAGATGGTCAGAAATGAGCTGGTCCGGCAGGAAGTGGCCCAGAAGATGCAGGAGATCAAAAAGCTGATGGACCAAATCAGGACTCCTGAAATGGAGGAATTAATCAAAAAGATTCAGGAGGCGCTCAAGAAATTAGACTGGGACAAGATTAAAGAAAGCATGAAGGATTTCAAGCTCAGCCAGGAAGACTTGTTGAAAAGATTAGACCAGACTCTGGCCTTGTTAAAGAAGATTCAGGCCGAGCAGAAGCTGGATACCATGGCTAAGATGCTGGAGAAGATGGCTGAAAAACAAGAACAAATTAACGAGCAATTGGAGAAGATGGCTGAAAAGGATTTGTCCCAGCTTGCCGAGCAAGAAAAAACCTTGAATCGAGACCTTGAAAATGTCTCCGATGAGATGAAAGAGTTCAAGCAGATGATGGAAGAAATGCCACTTTTGTCCGAGCAAGACCAGCAGGAGATGGAGTCGGCCTTAAATCAACAGGAAAACCAGCAAGAGATACAATCCATGTCCCAGCAGTTGGGAATGTGCAACAAACAGAACTCTCAAAAGAGCGGCCAGAAGCTTTCTTCCTCTTTCCAGAATGCCGCCCAGAAGTTTTCTCAGATGGCCCAGAAGCTCTCCCAGAGCCAAGAGAGAGAGCTTTTGGCCAAGATGCAGAAAACCCTGCAAGATGTTCTCTACCTCTCCGAGCAGCAGGAGAATCTCTCTAATCAGGTCAAAGCCAAACAAAATGACAGCGACCAACTGCGGGATTTAGCCGGAGAGCAAACCAGTCTGAAGGAATCGGCCCAGAAGGTCAACAATAGCTTAGAGGAGATGCTCAAGGAATCGAATTCCATTCCCAGACAGTTGTCTCAAAGGCTGGGGATGTGCGCCAATCAAATGGCCCAAGCGGCCTCCCAGCTCTCCAATAAAAACAGCCTGAATGCCTTGAGCCTGCAGACTGATGCCATGGCCAACTTGAACCAGATTGCCCGGGACCTGTTGGAAGACGTCAATAAACAGTGCAACAACTCCTCGGCCGGAATGTGCAGTAATCCCTCTTTGTCCCAGGGGCTGCAAGGCCTTTCCCGGCAGCAGCAGGGGGTCAATCAAAAGACCGACGAACTCTCCAATATGCTGCAGGATATGATGCTCCCCGGCCAAGAGCAAATGCAGAGATTGGCCCAGGAGCAGGCCGGAGTGCAGAAGGGATTGGAGGAGTTGATCGAGGAGTCTTTTGAGTCCGCCAACACCCTGGGAAGACTGGATAAGTTGGCAGAAGATATCAAAGAAGCGGTTAAAAAACTAGAGCGGGGGGAAGTCGACCAGGATTTGAAACAGAGACAGAATAGAATCCTGAACTGGCTATTGGACGCCAATAAATCTCTTTATACTCAGGATTACTCCAATCAGAGACAGGCCGAGGTAGGAGAGGATGTTTTGCGCAAGAGCCCATCCTCCTTGAATCTGAATGCCGAGAAGGCCAGATCGGCAGGGCAACAGAAGATAGAGCGGGAGAAATACCCACCCCAGTACGAAGAGATGATCGAGAGCTACTTTAAGGCCATCAGAGAAAGAGATCTAAAATAAAGAGAGTCAGTTTTTTTCTGTTTGGAGGGAGGCCAAAACCAATACGACAATGAAAAGAGTCTGGATATTAGCCTTTCTGTCTCTGTTAGCGCTGACCGTTTTGGCGTCTCAGCCACTGGCCCAAACCGAGAAGGATTTTCTCAATAAATTCAACGCCGGCCTGCAATACTACAATCGCTCAAACTTCGACCAAGCGGCCAAGATTTTTGCCGAGCTGTACCGGCAGGACCCTCAGAATGTCAGGATTTTGGATTTGCTTAGAGACTGTTACCGCAAGCTGAAGGATTTTCCTTCTGAGGAAGCCCTACTTTCTGACTGGCTCAAACATTCCCCGGCCAATTTTATCCGAATGGCTGACCTAGGAGAAGTCCAGTTAATCCAAGGGAAGGAAAAGGAGGCCCAAGAGAGTTTCCAAAAAGCCCTCTCTCTGGCTGAAGAAAAAACGGTCATTTATGTCAAAATCGCCTCGGCCTATTTGATTCAGAATCAACCTCTCCGGGCGGTCGAGATCTATCTGAAGGCCAGAAAGAGCTCCAAGACGGTTTCTCTTTTTGCCAGAGAGCTGGCCGAAACATACAAGTCCTTAAACCAGACCGAAAAGGCTCTGCAGGAGTATTTCAATTACTACCAGGAGGACAGTAATCGAGCCACAGAAGTCGAGTCGGCGGTCAAAAACCTCAAAGAGAAAGAGGAAAACCTTCCCGTAGTAGAGAGATTTCTAAGAAGAAAAGTCCAAGAGAGCCCCAAAGATTACCTGGCCTACCGCCTCTTAGGTGATCTCTACCTGGAAAAAGGAGAGTATCAAAAGGCGCTGGTGACGTATGAATCCCTGGATCGGATAGTCAAGGCAGAGGGGGAGTTGTTGCTCTCCTTTGCCGAAAGCTGTGTGGACAAAGAGGAGCTGTCCACCGCCGAGCAGGGAGCTAATCTGGTTCTGCAGAAATATCCTCAGTCTGAAAATAAAATCAGAGCTGACTTTCTTCTGGTGGAGATCTATCAGAAACAGAAAAAGTATGACCCCGCAGTCCAGATTCTCGACCAAATTCTCACCGGCCAAAACTCCGACAAGGACAAAGTCCAGGCTTTATACTGGTCAGGTTTAATTAATTTCCAGAAGAAAGATTTTTCCTCCGCCCTGGTCAATTTCCGGGACTTATCCACGCGCCCGGCTCTTCCTTACCTGGTTCTGCAGGCCCAGATCGGAATGGGGAACTCTTATTTAGCCCTGGGAAAAAGCGACTCGGCCTTGATCGCCTACCGGAAAGTGGCCAAGCAGAGAATGGATCAGACTATCGAAGAAAATCTCTTTTTCCGGCAGGCAGAGATGTTTTTCTTCACCCAGGAATTTGATTCAGCCTATAATTACTACGACCGAATCACTCAGAAAAACCTCCGCTCCCCTCTGGCCAATGATGCCCTGGAGCGGATGAAAATCATTGCCGAAAATAAAAGCTTGGACTCCTCCGGACTTTCCCGATACGCCCAAATTAAATGGCTGGTTTACCAAGGAAGGGAGCAAGAGGCATTGCAGCAATTGGAGGAATTAAGACTCAGCTCGCAGGGATTGGCAGAGATCGCCTGTATAGAGGAAGCCCGAATCCAAATGGAGAGACAAAACTGGAAGGAAAGCCTGGCCCCGCTGGAGGAACTAGTCCAGAAATACCCGGAAAGCTACTTTGTCCCTTTAGCCCTCAAGCTTTCGGCTGATCTGTACAGCCAGAGGCTGGGGCAGCCCCAAATGGCTTTAGAACTGTACCAGAAAATATTGAAAGAGCACCCCCAGGCCCTCTTCTTGGACCAGGTCAGGCAGAAAATCAAAACCCTTACTTCTCAACCCAAGGGTTCTTAGCCCCGGACAGTCTCGGAGGTCTTTCTTTTAGCCTCGAAACTGCGCAACTGCTGCTCCAGCTCCATGATTCGTTCCCGCAGAGTCTCCAGCTCTCTCAAGCGCCTCTTCATGCTGATGCGGACCAGAAGCCCCAAAGAGACCAGCATGAACAAAACCGAGTTAATGGTGCGGAAAATCTCCCCGAAAGTGAAGGTGGAGTCCAGAAAAGCCAGCACCCCTAGAGAAAATAGAATTGCACACCAGACTAACATGGTATCTCCTTTCTTGTATGTGAGTTGCAATACTTAACTATCGGCAGAATTTGAGATTATTTAAGATTGACGGAGGTACAATTATTGATATATTAAACTTCTATTTTTTTGGAGGATAAGCGGATATGTCAGATTCAGCCAACGGGAACAGGGAGAAAAAGCTTACCATAGCCGGCGGGATTTTAGTCTTTCTGGCTACTTTTGCGGTCTACTGCCTGACTGTGGCCCCCACCGTTTCTTTCTGGGACTGCGGAGAGTTTGTCGCCTGCAGCTATATTTTGGGGGTGGCCCATCCCCCCGGCTCCCCTATGTTTCTTTTAATCGGGCGGCTCTTCAGCATGGTTCCAATTTTTGACCAGGTGGCCTTGAGGACCAATTTCATTTCGGTAATCTTTTCCTCACTCTCGGCGGTTCTGCTTTACCTCATTGCTTTGAAGCTCCTGACTCGATGCAGAGTCCAGTCCTGGCCCAAGTACGTTGGCGCCTTAGTGGCAGGCCTGTTCTTGGGTTACTCTAACACTTTCTGGGCCAATGCGGTGGAGACTGAGGTGTACGGCCTGAACATGTTTTTGATGCTTTTGTTGGTCTACACTACCCTAGTGTGGATGGACCACAAACAAACCCCCAAAGGCGACCGGCTTTTAGTTTTGGTCTCCTATTTGGCTTTATTTTCCATAGGAGTACACATGACCGGCTTTCTGGTCATGCCGGTGTTGTTCTTGCTGGTCCTCTGGGAAGACAGAACCAAGCTAAAGGACTTCCGCTTCTGGGCGGTCGGTTTGATTTTAGCCCTGGTCGTCTTTGCCTTCCCCACCGAGATATTCATAGGGGCCATGCTGGTCTGGCTGGGAATTTCCATTTTCGGATCAGCCTCTACCGGTCATTCCAAAGAGTGGTTCTTAGCGGCTGCTTTAATAATCGCCGCAGTCGTCGGTTACAGCAACCAGCTCTACATCCCCATCCGCTCGGCCCAAGATCCAGCCATTGACGAGAATAATCCCGAGACTTTGGATAAATTTTCCTACTTTCTGGAGCGGAAACAGTACGGCTCGGAGAGCATGGTCAAACGCTCCTTTCACCGCCGGGGTCAATTGATTAACCAGTTCGGAGACCACGAGAGAATGGGTTTCTGGAGATTTTTCAAAGACCAGTATATGACCCCGACCCTCTGGTTTGTGCCGGTGCTCTTGGGGCTGTACGGGCTTTACGAATTAATCAAGCGACGGCCGCGAGAAGGAATAATTCTGTTGTTGCTTCTGATTATCTGCAGTGCGGGCCTGGTCTGGTACATGAATTTCGGAGACGGGACCGTTCCGGGAGAAAGATTGGAGGTCAGGGACCGAGATTATTTCTTCTTGCCCTGCTTTGTGTTTTTTTCCATCTGTCTGGGATTGGGAGCGGCAGAAGTTACTTCTCTGGTAGGGCAGAAACTTTCTGACCTGGCGGAAACAACGGCCAGGATCGCTTCTGTGGCCGTGGGGATAGCCTTCCTGCTTTTGCCCGCCCTGGCGATTGCCAATAACTATGACCGCAACGACCGCTCCGGCAACTGGATTCCCTGGGACTATGCTCATAACTTGTTGAATTCCTGCGATAAAGATGCCATCATGTTCACCAACGGGGACAATGACACCTTTCCTCTGTGGTTTTTGCAGGAAGTGGAAGGTATTCGCAAGGACGTCAGGATTGTCAACCTGAGCCTCATAAACACCGACTGGTACATAATGCAGCTTAAGCATAGGATGAATGTACCGGTCACCCTGGAGGATAAACAGATTCTGTTTACGGTAAAAGAAATCATCCAGGGGCAGGAGGTCGAAAGGCCCTCCGAGCCCTACTTCGATCCGGTCAGAAAAATTTCCCACTACGTCTTTCCCTTTCCCGACCCCTCCACCGGAAAGCTGGTGAGGGTGCAGGATATGATGATCGAGCACATCATCCGGGCCAATAACTGGAAGTTTCCCATTTATTTCTCGGCCACGGTTTCGGTGGGGAATCGCATCGGCCTGGACCGCTATCTGGAGGTGCAGGGTTATGCCTTCAAGCTGGTTCCCCAGCAGGGAACTAATCAGGCGGACACCGCCCTGACCTACAAAAAAATCATGCCGGAGCCGGAAGGGGAAGGGAAATACCGCGGCCTGGCCGACGAGAATGTTTACAAAGACGAAAATACGGTGGGGCTGCTAATCAATTATCCCGAGAAACTAATTGAATTGGCAGGATTCTATCAGATGGCAGGAGATACGGCCAAGACCATCTATATTCTAGAACAATCCAGAGAGGCTTATCCGGATTACTGGAGAACCTGCGCGGTCTTGCAGACCATCTACGACCAGCAGAAGAGACTGGATCAAAAAGACCGGGTAGTCAGGCAAGGCACCAACCGTCTGGAACTGATGACCCGCAAGGCTCCCGGGGTGGCGGAATACTTCCAGTATCTGGGGCTGTTGTATCAATTCAATAATGAGCATGCCCTGGCGATAGAATATCTGAAAGAAGCTCAGAAAATAAACGCCTCTGATCCGATTACCTACCAGAGTCTGCTTTTCAGCCTGATGCGCCAGAACCGGACCCGGGAGATGCGCACCCTGGCGGAGTGGTGGCTAAAGAGAAACCCGGGGGACCAGAATACCCTGAATCTACTCAGACAACTGGGGAGCGGGCAGCCCTTGGTGCAGTAATAAATTCTCTTTATTTTAACGATGAAAGGGAGAGTGAATGATTTAAGCCACTCTCCATATTTTTGTTTACGAAAGATAAGATGAAGGAGTGGCTATGAGAGTTTTTGTTAGTGGTGCTACCGGCTACATCGGTTTCAACGTAGCCTGTGCCTTTCGCCGGGCAGGGTATGAGGTTTTGGGGCTGGTGCGGACTAAAGAAAAAGCTCAGCAGGTAGCCTTTCACGAAATCCGGCCAGTCATTGGCACCATGCAGAAGCCGGATGGTTTTTTGAATCTAGTGGAGCAAAGTTCGACTTTGGTTCACGCTGCGGTCGACTACAAAAGCCCGGATCGGGGGATGTTGGATAGACAGTTCACCGAGACTTTACTCTCCGCCTGCAACAGGGGGGTCCAGCCCAAGACATTCATCTACACCAGCGGGGTGTGGGTCTATGGAAATACCAATCACAAACTGGTCGATGAAACCACTCCCGTAAATCCAGCCAGATTAGTCACCTGGCGGCCGGCGGTGGAAGAGATGCTCACCCGTGCTTCCGGAACCAAAGGCATTGTCCTGCGTCCCGGCTGTGTGTACGGCAGACAGGGAGGAATGACCGGGGAGTGGTTCAAACAAGCTAACCTTGAAAAGACTCTCAAGATTATAGGCGACGGAACTAATCACTGGGCCATGGTCAATGTCGATGACCTGGCGGCTGCCTACGTGCAGGTAGCTGAGAAAGGCCAGGCCGGCGAGGTTTACAATTTGGTGGATTTCTCCCGCTCCTGTTTGAGTGAAATGGCCAGCGCCGCCGCGAAAATTGCTGGTTATTCTGGAAAGATAGAATACGTTCCGGTCGAGGATGCTAAAAAAGCTCTGGGAGACTATGCCGAGTGTCTGGTCCTGGATCAACATATCGATGGCCGCAAGGTGATGCGTCTATTGGGTTGGCAGCCAAAGCATATCGGCTTTGTGGATGAAGTTGAGACTTATTTTCAGGCATGGAAAGCCGCTTTCGGGCGGGCATAATCTTGCATTTCTGGAATCAACCAAGCCAGTCTGGGCTTGACCCTTCAGCATCATTTTACTAGACTCAATCAGTGCCGATAATGTCCTGAAAAGAAAGTACTGCGGCTGTGTAGCGTGAGAGTCGTCTTAAGTGAGCGCAAGTCTTTTGAGGTAGAGGATATCCATGAATCAGCCATACCCCCTAGCTAATCCCCTCTGGTCCTTTCTGGATAAGCCTCCCCTCGATTTCCGGCGGGAAGATTTAATCAAGATAATCGAATCTCAAGGGATTGAGAAGATCACATTCCACTACACCGCCTTAGACTCCAAACTCAAAGAGTTGAAATTTTCCCTCACCGGCCGCCGACAAGCCGAGTTGATTCTGTCAGAAGGGGAAAGAGTGGACGGGTCGTCTCTGTTCAAGGGACTAATCGACGCGGGATTATCAGACCTGTACGTAGTGCCGGTCTACCGAACCGCCTTTTTGAATCCCTTTGATCCCAAGAGCCTGGATTTCATATGTCGTTTCCTCACTCCGGATGGGAATCCGGCCGGTTTTGCTCCGGACAATATTCTCCTGTCCGCTCACGATTTTTTCAAGAAGAAGACCGGTTTAGAACTGCATGCCATGGGGGAGCTGGAATTTTACCTCATATATGATCAGAATGAAAGAAGTTACCCCAATCCGGAACAGCAGGGGTACCACGCCAGCGCCCCTTTCGTCAAAAGCGGGCAGATTCTGGATGAGATGGCGGGTCAGATGTCTATGATGACAGGCCAGGTCAAGTACACCCACAGCGAGGTGGGGTTTATCCAGAAGCTGGAAAGTGAATCTGCGGAGATTAAAGATAAGGCGGCCGAGCAGCTCGAAATCGAGTTTCTACCTGCTCCGGTTGAAGAGGCTGCCGACATTTTGGTCCTGGCTCGCTGGCTGATTAGGAATGTGGCCTTTCGGCACGGCTGTCTGGCGACTTTTACCCCCAAGCTGGAAGAAAAGGCAGCCGGCACCGGCCTGCACATTCACGCCGAACTGAAACAAAAGGGAAAGAATCTGATGGCAGACATAGGTGGCAAGCTATCAGCCCAAGCCAGAATGCTGATCGGGGGGCTATGCCACTATGCCGATACTCTGACTGCCTTTGGCAACACTCAGGCCTCTTCCTATCTGCGACTGACCCCCAACCAGGAAGCCCCCACCCGCATCTGCTGGAGCGATTCCAACCGGAGCGCGATGATCCGGGTTCCTCTGGGGTGGACCGAGACACACAATCTGGCTGACAGGGTCAATCCCTCCCAAAAGACTGCAGATCTGAATTCTGAAAACAGGCAAACGGTAGAACTGCGCAGCCCGGACGGGAGTGCCTTGATCCACCTGCTTCTGGCCGGCGTCACTCTGGCCGCGGAATGGGGTTTCTCAAATCCTGAATCGTCGGCCCTGGCAGACCGGCTGTACGTAACCGGAAACATTTTTGAGGACCAGAACCTGATGGCTAAACTCCCTGTTCTCCCGGCCAGCTGTGAAGATTCTGCGCGCTTCTTGATTCAGAAAAGAATACTATATGAAGGAGAGAGAATCTTCCCTCCCGGGATCATCAATTACGTAGCCGGGCTGCTGGAAGCTGAAAAAGACCGGATGCTGAACCAATCCCTGGCAGGGATGGCTGGACCAGACCGCCATTTGCACCTGCGCCAGATTATGCACCAAGATCTGCACCGCCATTGAGATCTGAAAGGAGAAAGAATGAAACCTGAACTTTTGGCGATTTTTACCGCTCTGGCCTGGGGGGCAGGAGGATATTTCGAAAAGAAAGGACTGCATCTGGGAAATCTTTCTCCGCAGGTGGGAATAACCGTTCGCACCGCGGTTGCCCTGATGTTCCTGGCTCTGGTCAGTTTTCCCCAGTGGAAAACTCTATCCCAGGCTGGTCCCAAATCAATTCTTTACCTGGTCATCGGCGGAGGAGTCGTAGCCGGAGCACTAGGGATGCTTTGTTTTTACGCCGCCATCAAGGGGGCGCCCTTAAGCCGGGTGATGCCGATTGCCTTCACTTCGCCTTTATTCGGAGCGGCCATGGGAATATGGTTAGGGGGGGAGCCTCTCACCGCCAAGACCATTATGGGAATGCTTCTGACTGTGGGCGGTATTATTCTCTTGACGGTGGCCTAACTTCTTCTCATACACAATCATTGAACAGAGACCCCTGCCGACATTAGAATATGCCTATAAGCGCACTCTGGTTTTATCTTCTAGGCTCAGGACTGATGTTGGCAGTGATTCTGTCCAGCATACTCCCCAATCAGAAGCTCTCCCGGCTCTTCTTCGGGGTGACCATTTTGTTGTCAATCGGCCTGGTCTATTTTTTGAATCAGGACCGGCCTGGACTAGCTTTATTCCTACTGCCGACGACTCTTATCTATCTTTTGGCGGTTCGCGGCGCCGGGGCCGAGAGTCAGGGAGGAGTTACAAATTCTAAAGCCATAATTCTGTCCGGTCTCATTCTGGGGAGCTTTCTTCTGATTCTGGCAGTAGTCCTAAAAGACGCCGGCTGGAAGCTCCCTCCCGCCCAGAATTTTCTGACGGGACCAGAAGTGGTAAAACAGTACTGGATTCTGGCCGCTTTGGTCTTACCGGTCGTGGCCACCCTTTTGGTCTGGTTTAGGGAGCAGCAAAAGTGATTGAGATCAGCCAGTTTTTGATTCTGGGCGTGCTGGTAATCCTCTGGGGAGTGGGGGCCCTGTTAAACTCGGCCACATCCTCCCGGCGCAATCTAGGATGGCTGCAAATTCTTTTGGGGGCGGCTGTGCTCCTGGGGGCCGTGATTTCTCATTTTGCCCCGGGGACTTCGCTGGGCGTGCTTTTCTTTATCGTTTCAATCTTGACTTTGGCAGCACTGATAACGCTTCTGATTCTGACCTCACCACAATCCGAAATCAGGGAAGTTACCGCAGATTTGCAAGCCAACCTGCAGAATCTGGAGGTGAAGTCCGCGGCCGAACTGTGGCGACTGGTCAAAACGAACATTGTGATGGCAGAAAAGGGGGACTTCAGGATCCAGATTATTCTATTTTTCTTTTTTGGGGTGATCATTCTTTTGATTCAATTGACTTGAGGGAAGATTGAATTTGACCGTTTTCATTCCAGAGATAGTTCTGTTTGGGGCCGGACTTTTGATTGCCCTGTGGCCGCTTTCCAGACGCAAGACGCTGATAATCTCGACCGCCCCCCTGATACTTTTGGCCGCCAGTCTGTTCGGCCTTCCGCCGTGTGAACTGTTCACCCAGAACTATGTCTGGGATGACCTGGGTCTCTATATCTCCCTATTGATTTTGTTATCTGCTGCCTTGGCCTGCTTTCTGGCTTACTATCAGCAGCGGCCGGACAGCATCTCCTTCCGAAAATTCGTGATGTGGATTTTTGCGCTGTCCGGGCTTTTAATATTCTTAGCCGGGGTCCAAAACCTGCTCTTTTTTCTGGTAATCTGGAGCCTGGCCCAGATTTTATTCTATTTTTTCTTGAGAGAGTTCGACAGAGCTTTGGCCTGGAATTATCTGGCACTGGATTTAGTATCGACTTTAGTTTTGACACTGGGGGTGGCCTTGCTTTTCGCCATCAGCGGCAATCTGAACCTGATTGATATCAAAACCAGCCTGGTGGTAGAATTCTTCACCCGGGGCTCCCCCGGTAAAGTGCTGCACCTGGGTTTCATTTTGATAACCATCGGGCTAATCTCTAAACTGGGGCTCTTTCCATTCTATTTCAATCTGGCAGGGTTGCCTAGAAGCAAGAGTCTCTTGCCCTGCACCGTTTTTTCTCTTCTGCTCCGGCTGGGGCTGGTGGCCTTTGCCATTCGCTTCTGGCTCAGATGCGCGATTATCTATCCGGATGACTGGCAATTTATTCTCCTTTCAGCCAGCATTCTATCGGCCCTGTGGGGAGCTTTTGGCCTTTTGGTCTGGAAGGAGAAAAAAGAGTGGCTCTATTTAGACCTGATTCAAATGGGTTTCTTAGCCGGTCCTGTTTCAGCCGCGGCCTTTACCCCTCTGTCGGGGGGATTGTTCTTCTTGGGGAGTTACATCCTGGGATTTTGGGGGCTTATTTTAATCTATGCCTACTTGAATTATACCGGCTTTGACTTCTCCGGTGCTCTAAAGAACCTGCGCTCAGACAGACTCATATTCTGGGCCCTGGTGATTTGCCTGGGCTCACTGGTGGGGCTGCCGGCCACGCTTGGGTTCTGGGGGAAATACAGCATCTTCTCTACCCTGGAGGAAGCCAAAATGCCATTTCTAGCTTATTCCGGTCTCTTGGCCAACCTGATTCTGGCGATTTACTTCGGACATTTGTTCATCCGATCTCTTTTAACCCAGCCGGTTACCATAACCAGTTCGTCCCACCCGGCCTTGAGGGTGCTGGGCATAATCTGCGCCCTGGCTCTTTTGGCCCTGGGCCTTTTCCCGGACTTTGTCCTGACCTTAGCTCTGGAAGCGGCCGGCTCGATTCCTTTCTAGAATCCCCTTTCCGATTGACAACTCCCGCCGTTTAGATTTCTTACTGGCCTGAAGATGGCCAAACTCAGGAAAAAAATAATCTCCCTTTTGCGCCGGCAGTTTTTGGCCGGGGTGATTGTGATTGTCCCTCTGATTTTGACCTTTATGGTTTTGAGATTTCTGTTTGGGGGGGTGGACAATCTCTTTTCCCCTCTCATAGAAAAACTGTTCGGCATTAGAATCCCCGGTCTGGGAATTGTTGCCACTTTAGTGCTGATTTACTTTGTAGGAGTTCTGGCCAACAACGTCATCGGCTCTCGCATCATCCGCCTGTGGGACATCCTGTTTGCCAAGACCCCTCTGGTGCGCACCATCTACGGGGCCTCCAAGCAGTTTTTGGAGGGGCTCACTCTTTCCAACAAGAAGGCGCTGCAGCAGGCTGTCTTAATCCAATATCCCCGCCTGGGGTGCTATGCCATAGGCTTTACTGCCAGTCGAATCGAAGTCAAGGCAGCCGGCTCCAAATCGGATATGATCGCGGTATTTATCCCTTCCACTCCGACTCCTTTCACCGGCTTTTCTTATCTTTTTCCGGCCGAGGAGGTCATACCTTTAGAGCTGACCGTGGAAGAGGCGCTAAAATTCGTGGTTTCCGGAGGATTTGTCTCGCCAGAAAAGTTTCTGCCGGCCAAGAATAAATGAAGACTATCCTCTCCACGGTAATAGCGGCCAAATCCAAAGCCACCTCCGCCTTATGGACTTTCCCATCGATATTGATTGCCGCCATGGCCATTGCCTGGGGGGCGGAGTCGGCCCAGTTTCTAATCTCTCAGGGCTTTGTTCTGGCCATCATCTCCTGGCTGCAGACTTCACCGGAGTTCGTGGTAGAAGGGCTGATTGCCTGGAAACAAAACATCACCCTGATGACCGCCAACTTCACCGGCGCCACCCGGCTTTTGGTAGGCTTCGGCATGCCCACTGTCTATCTGACCGCTTATCTTTTCAATTTGAAAAACTACAAAAAGAGCGGCCGCTCCAAACAGTTGAAGTCAATCAAGCTCAAGCCGGAAAACTCTGTTCCGGTGATGGGAATGCTTCTGCCGATCGCCTATGCGGTTTTCATCGTACTTAAAGGGAGTCTCCATTTAGGTGACGCCGCCGCACTGATTCTGATCTACACCTCCTATCTACTAATCATCAGAAAAATCCCTCCTCAGGAACACGAGACCTTGGAGGAGATGGAGCCGGTCCCCCGTTACATCCTGA
>Ga0154806_108_pt1 | contig 26517 bp, 22 predicted proteins | sample Rifle2008BG16ft_FD_105814 | JGI IMG/M metagenome (GOLD analysis project Ga0154806, IMG submission 105814) | candidate division Zixibacteria bacterium RBG_16_50_21
AATTGCATAATCAAAGCTGAACAACCAGATATAGAATCTAGTTTGCCTACCCCTTCTAGGTAGTACCAGCTTGTAATCTCTGGTTTATCGTGATTTTCTATTGAGGGTCCTGCCCAGGGTAGCTTTTTCGCCCTATCAAAGTCTGGTACCCTCCCACTACCAGTTTCTTCAGTCACAAGGTGCCAGAAGGCTTCTTCCTTCTGTCCATCCAGCTTCCTATTGTCATGATACACAGGGATGGTACCACAATATACCCGTTTATTGACAAAATCTTTTTCGAAAAACTCATATAGTTTATTTAACACCTCAGACCATTCACCGTCCAGATTCAGCATCTCAGGAAGGAAACTAGGTAAGCTGACGGTCATACGTTTGAGGAAGGAGTGAAGATGAAAAGATTAAACTTCTCAGTGTATAGAGAAGTGGATTGTGTGAGACTTTGTCCTATCTTGCTCTCAAGCTCACTTGCAATCGTGGACTTCGCTGAACTTGCGGAAAGTCCCCTGTTTCTAAAACTGACGGCTCCGATCAATAGATCAGCCAATTGAATCAATTGGGATTCTCGGGAATGAATGTGCTGTATCTTAACAATCATTTGCCGAGTAAAATCATACACGTCATTGCAAAGAACTTCACGGAGCTTCTGTGCTTTGTTCTTACTCCTAGTGTCCTTTATATCTAAGTAGATATTGTATCTATTAGTCGGGCTGAGTATCGGCCTAAGCATGGAGAAATACATCTTATAATAAAAAGTGTCGTGACTACCCTGATTAAAATAGCTGTGGTTGAGTTTGGATTTATCAGTAACTACGAGACAACGGAACCTAATTTCCCGCGTGTCAAAGAAGTATTCTAACAGCTCTTTATAAAACCCAACCTTGGCGTCAGAAACTTTTGTCCATTTGAGCTCCCCACGAGCTTTATGCTTGTCCTTGATTAATCGAACAATGTCTGATATTCTTCGCGACTCGCTTTTCGGGCACCATACACCTCCGATCGACATAATTCCAAGTCCATCATGTTCTAGATGACAGCTTTCGTCACAATAAATGTTGTATTCGGCAGATGTAATATCGCTTGTCTCCATCTTCTCACAGCGCTATTCTTAATCTATGTATAATAGGCAATAAACTCAATATTACTTCTAACCAACAACTGCTCACGGTCTAGTAGCACCCAAAATCTGGGTACGGTGGAAGACCTACATCGCTTTTCTAGCCATTTCAATTTCTGTTGTCGCGACTCTATCCATAGACTTAGAATACGCTAGTCGCAGATCACCTCCACCTGCTCCTGAACCGGGCCATTCGGCCCGATCTTAACCTTAATCACCAGCTTCCCATGGAAAGGCCCGGAAGGAGGAATCTCAATCTGCATCTGGAAATTGGAAGTCAGGCTATTCTGCTCAGTGATGATGGACTTGTGGTGCTCCAGAACTTGAGCCCGGTAAGTTTCCCCTATCGGCGTGGGAGGATTGGTCAGAGGATTGACCGGAGTCAGATCCAGATGCCCCACCGCCTGAAACTGGCTGACATAATTGCCTGAAGGCGTCACCAGCACGAGCTGCCTTAAAGTAATAGGTCCTGAAACCAGAAGATAATCAAATGGACCCGAGGAGCAGAACGGTTTGGGGATAACCTGATTGAAGTTGATGACCGAAAATTCCTTGAATTTGCCGGGAGTGAAACCGAATGACTCTGCGGCATTGAAAATCGTGGCTTTCCCATCTGAGAGGATAGGCACCGGATCAGTCACATCTCCCAAAGGCCCGCCGATTGCGGCGCGCAATTCCACCGGCAAACCGTTGTAAATAATTGCCGGAATGTCCTTGTATGGTGCCGGATTGATTTGCTGGCTCTGGACAAAAGGTATTGCCCCATCAAGCAGTCCGCTTCTGAGTAAATCTACCGCCAGTAACTGCTCGGCTAACTCCCAGCTTAGGACCTGATGCGTCTCTGTGCCGGGAATCAGAACTTCAAAGTGCACACCACCTAAAGTCCAGTCACCAGCGTCGAACAACCTTAAATGAAAGCGTAAAGGATCGTAAGGCCCGCTGAAGAGTTGAACTGATCCACCTATCCAGCCTTCCGGCTCAGCGTAAGTAGTCTGCACTCCTCCCACTCCTTCAGTCCAGGTAGCATTGAAGGGAAAAGCATCCGGAAATCCGAAAGCAGTCCGATCGCCGTCTAATGACAGAAGCGCAGAGCGGATATTCTGCGGGTCCGATTCTCCTACTACTATGAAATTAAGCGGATCCTGCGGAATCCCGGAAAAATCGATTCCGGTGTAAGGCCAGAAAGTCATCGATTCCGGACCAAAATTTACAGTTACTAATGGCTGTGGACTTAAACTGACGATTTCCCCGGCGGCTTTGCTTACCGGAACCGGAGAGGTCCCGAAATCAGCCTGCCTCTGACAGTTCAAAGCTAAAAGTACAAAGACCAATAGCCCTACCGACAGAAAATATTTGCTGCGCATACCAACCTCCGCTTGTTTTGCTAAGACTGACTGCTGACGCCGGGTTAGCCGGACCCGGCCCAAATCCAGGACCTCTGCAAAAACCCGCTCTTCGTTGGCTTAAACCCTGGTTAAAACAAGAATCGAGGAGAGAGAAAGTCAAGTAAAATCAACACTATTAAGAACTATTCCCACTTCTGCAGCGCCCCAATAACCTCCCGCACCGAGGAGGCATGCAACAGCTTCTCCCTCAACTCCTCGTATTTCAGCAAATCCGCCAGCCCCTTATACACCTTCAGGTACAAATTGTCATCATAATTGGGCGAAACCATCAGGAAAAAAAGATGCACCCTCTGACCGTCAGGCGAGCCAAACTCATAACCCTCGGTCGACTTGGCCAACCCCATCACAAACTCCCGGGCGTGCATGGTCCTGACGTGGGGAATAGCAACCCCATGCCCGATGGCAGTAGAGGCCTTCCTTTCTCGGTTGAGCAAGTCTAAGTAGAGTTTGTTTGAACTTTGTATCTTTCCGGATAAGGAGAGAATCTCCACAAATTCCTTCACCAGAAGCTCCTTTATCCTCTCCACCCGGATCTCCGGCTTGAGGATTTCTTCGACTTCCTCCGGTACAGCCGTCTCCAGCTCGACTTTAATCAAATCCGGATGAATCAATTTGGAAATCTTCATTTCATTTCCCTGACAATACTCTTATCGGAGTCTATTCAAATTCGACTAACCCCTCCCTGCCCTCCCTTCATAAGGGAGGGAATTGAACTCACTCACCTAAAAGGAGAGGGTTCATCCTGAAGGGATTCACCCTGAAGGGCGGGGGTGAGGTTGTTGCCTTTGAAAGTATTATCCCTATCCTGCGTGGTCAAGCCCAATCTTGACTTCTGGCTATTGAGAATTATTTTCGACTCCATGCGCGTCGGCTTTTATCAATTCTGCCCCAAACTGGGAGACATTGATTACAATCTGGGGAAGATAGAAGAAAAACTCCATTCAGCCCGCAGGCTAGACTTGATGGTCTTACCCGAGCTCTGCAACTCCGGATATAACTTCAAATCTAAGAATGAGGCCTTAGAACTTTCTGAGCCGGTTCCGGGCGGCAGGACCGTCCAGAACTGGATTAGAATCTGCCACCAGAAGAAGTTCTACTTAGCCGCGGGAATCAACGAATGCCATAATGGCAAACTCTACAACTCTGCTGTACTGGTAGGACCTTATGGCTACCTGGGTAAATACCGCAAGCTCCACTTATTCTACAACGAAAAAAAATACTTCCAGCCCGGCAATCTTGGTCTGCCTTTGTTCAGAGTAAAAGGAGTCAAGGTCGGCCTCTTAATCTGCTACGACTGGCAGTTCCCCGAAATCTGGAGAATCATGGCCCTCAAAGGCGCTCAACTTATCTGCCATCCCTCAAATTTAGTCCTGCCTGAATTGTCATTGAGAGGCTTACCGGGACACGCCATCGTCAACCGGCTTTATATCATAACCGCCAACCGCATCGGGGCCGAGCGAGGGTTAAAATTTATCGGCAACAGCTCCATCTGGAACATCCGCGGAGAGGTTATGACGCGGGCAAGCCAGACCAGAGAGGAATTGAGGATAGTAGAAATTGACCCCTCCCTTGCAAAGACGAAGCAGATTACCCCCTTAAACAATCTCTATCAGGACATCCGGGTAAAACTATCCGAGAAGCTGCTCAAGTAGCGGTTTAAGAGATTTTGACTTCTGCTGTCTTGAGTTTTCCTCTTATCGACTGGACCACGTGGTAAACCGTCGGAATTAGAATCAGGGTGACGGCAGTAGAAACAGCCAGCCCTCCGATCACGCTCATGGCCAGAGGCTGCCAAATTTCCGAGCCCTGCTTGGTGGACAAGGCCATGGGCAAAAGCCCCAGGATCATGGCCGAGGCGGTCATCAAAATCGGCCGGAGCCGGACCCGTCCGGCTTCGATCAACGCCTCTCTGGTGCCCCATCCCTTCCTCTCCAGTTGAATGGCGTAATCGAGGTAGACAATAGCGTTTTTCACCACCAGACCTATCATCATGATGATGCCAATAAAGGTAGCCACGTTTAAAGTCCGGTCGAAGACCACGAACATTAAGATGGCCCCTACAAATCCGAACGGGACCGAGAACATGATGACAAAAGGGACCACGAAGGATTCGAACTGGGAGGCCATCACCAGATAGGTCAGGAAAATTCCTAGAAGCAGAGCCAGCCGCAAATCTCCGAAAGATTCCTTTTGCTCTTTGATTGATCCCGAGAAACCCAGGCTCACTCCGGGAGGTAAGGGAATCCGCTTCAATTTTTGCTCCAGATTTACGGTAATCTGTCCCAAACTGCTGCCATAGGTATTGGCCTCCACCCGGATGACCCTTTGCTGATCTTGCCTTTCAATCTCCAGAGGCCCCAAAGTCGGTTCCAGTGTTACCAGATTGGAGAGGCGCACCATTTCTCCGAAGGGGGACTTGACGAACAATCCCTCCAAATCCGCTTCGCTTTTCCTCTGTTCCGGCTCCATCCTAATAACCATGTCATACTCTTCTCCGGTCTCCCGGTAAGTAGCTGCTCTCTGCTGGGCAAATGCTAAATTGACCACGTCCGCAATCTCTTTGACCGAAATCCCTAAAGCCGCGGCCTTTTGCCGGTCGATATTGACGTGAAATTCTGGCCGGCTCAAATCTATGGAAATGGCCGCGTCCGTCAGCCCTTCGGTCTGCTCCATCATCTTCTTGATTTTCTCCGCCAAAGGGTAGGTCTTGTCCAGCTCGTAGCCGTAAATGTCCACCACCACCGGCTTATCCCGTCCCAAAAGCAAGCGGCTGACCAAGCTCCCGCTGAAGAATCCGATTCTTTCGATTTGGGGGTTGTCCTGCATTGCCGTTCTCAGCTTCTGGTTGATTTCTTTGATGCTGACTTCTCTTTTATCTTTTTCCACCATCACTACCTGAAATCTCCCCACATTGGAGGCCTCCTTCTGGCCGGTCAGACCTCCAAAACCCATCTTGGGATTGTAGCCGTCCCTCCAGAAGTAACCCACCACCCATTCCGGCTTGACCGTTTTCTGAAAATACCCCTGCAGCTCTTCAATGACGGTATGAGTCGCCTCCACCCTGGTTCCGACTGGCAGCTGGATCTCGGCCTGAAGCTGACCGGAGTCCTCCTCCGGGAAAAACTCCGTACCCACCAGGGGGATTAACAGGATCCCCCCTAAAAAGATGACCCCTGCCAAAACCAAAACCCCTATTCTGTGACTTAAGGCTGAGGAGATAACCTTCCTATAGCTGTTTTGCAACCATATCAACTGTCCCTCAGTCCAGTGGTAGAACCTGTCGGCCAAGCTCTGGGACCTCCTCTCTTTCTTGCGCAGGAAAATGGAGCAGAGCATGGGATTCAGAAGCAGAGCGTCGAACAGGGATAAAAGCAGGGTAATTCCGATGACTACCGCTAACTGTCCGAACATCACTCCGGCAATCCCGGTGGCAAAAAAGACCGGGATAAATACCGCTACGGAAGTCAAAGTTGAGGCCGTGACCGCCAATCCTACTTCACTGGTGGCTTTGACTGCGGCGGTCTTGGCGTCTTCCCCCAGTTCCTCCTGGTGGCGAATCTGGTTTTCCATCACTACGATGGCGTCGTCGACCACCAATCCTACTGCTATGGTTAGAGCCAGAAGCGAAATAGTGTTAATGGTGTAACCGAAGAAATACTGGAACATAAAGGAATCTAAAAGCGAGATCGGGACTGAGGTGAAAACTATGAAGGCTGGCCTGATCTGGCGGATGAAGAGCAGAATAACTCCGAAGATTAAGCCGATGGCAATCCACATGGTCTCGGTCAGATTGCCGATAGTCCGGCGGATGTCCAGGGAATTATCTATCATTATGTTCAGCTTGACGTCCGGCGGGACTCTCTTCCTGATTTCAGGCAGGGCTTGTTTGATACCATCTGCCACTTTTACCGTATTGGCTTCCCCCCGCTTCTGGACGAAGAGTATGGCTCCCGGTTCACCGTTAACCGAAATCCTCTCGGTCTCCTCGGTCCGGAAATCTTCGGCATTGCCGATGTCTTTGAAGTAAATCTGCCTCTCCCTGAACTTCCCTACCGGCATGTTGTTGACCTGCTCCACTCCGGTAAACTCTCCCGGCACCCGCAAAAGATAATCCGTCCGGGCTATTTTAATATTTCCGGCCGGCACGGTGAGATTATTATCTCTTAAGGCATTTTTGACGTCAGTCAGAGTCAGGCCGTAAGCCTCCAAGCGGTGCCGATCCACGTTCAAATTGATCTGGCGGATGTAGCCTCCCCGCACAAAGACGTTTCCGACCCCCGGAACTCTTTTGAGCATATCGGAGACATCTTTGTCCAGGATGTGATACAGATTGGGATACGATTCCTGGGCGGTCGCCCCCATGAACATGATGGGGATTTGATTCAGATCGAAGCGCAGAATGACCGGATCTTCTGATTCTTCCGGGAGCAGATTGCGCAAAAAGCCCAAGCGGTCACGGACGTCGTTGGCCGCCGCATCTAAATCCGTCCCCCACTCGAAAATCAAACGGACGATTGAGGATCCCTCCCGGGAGACTGAGTTAATCTCCTTTAGATCTCTGACTATGGAGACTTGTGACTCCACCAGCCGGGTGATTTTCTCCTCCACCTCCTCGGCGCTGGCCCCCTGATAGGAGGTGAAAATACCCATGGTGGGAAAAGCCACGTCCGGCATCAAATCGATGCTCATCCGGGTGAAGGCCATGATGGAGATGGCAATCAAAGCCACGTAGATGCCTAAAGTGGTGACCGGCCTTCTGACCGCGAATTCAGGCAGTTTCATCAGTTTTTCTCTTTCCGGTTGACCTGCTGGCCGTTCATTTCCACCACTTCAACTTTGGTCCCCTCGGTCAGATTATGCCACCCCAAGGTTACCAGAGTGTCTCCGGCAGACAGACCGGAGAGAACTTCCAGCTCCTTTTCTTTGATGACCCCTATCTGTAGATCTCTGCGCTGGGAAATCCCATTCTGAATTACAAAACTATAGTAGCTTCCCCCTATCTGGGCCACCGCTTCTCTGGGGACCACAATTGAATTACCGTGTACCGCCACGATGATTTCTACCTTGGCAAACATTCCCGGCTTCAATTTCTCTTGGGGGTTCTGGGACTGAATCTCCACTTCTGCCGCCCGGGAGCCCAAGGTCAAAGCTTCCGAGATGCGGGTCACTCTGCCGGTAAAGTTGTCCTTGGGAAAAGCGTCGATGAAAAAGCGGGCTGTCTGACCGACCTTGATCTTAGGGAGATCCTTTTCCGCCACCATTACCACTACTTTCACGGGCGAGATGTCGGCCACTTCGCAGACCGGAGTGGAGGGGGTGACCGCCGCGCCTAAATCGACAAAGTAGCGGGTGATTACTCCGTCCAAGGCAGAGGTGACTTCTGCCGCGGCAAACTGTAGGGCCGGCTCATTTCTGTCCACCATCGCCACTACTTCATCTTTTTTAACCAAATCCCCTGTGTCTTTTATTTTCCTCAGTAATCTTCCCGGAACCTTTGGATAAACTTTAGCTTCGTTCAATCCTCTGACGTCTCCGGTCAGAATCAGAGTCTGGTGGATATCTTTTCTTTCCACCAAGCTAACTGCCACCGGAACTCCGGATTGCACCGGGCCGGAGGTGACTTTTTCTTTTTTTAGGACTCTGCTTCCTACTCGGAATACAATCAGAGTCAGTACAATCAGAACAAATCCTATCACCAGCCGCTTGCGCGTTATCACCTTCAGTTCTCCTTCATCTTAAACCGCAGGTATTTTCTTTTAGCATCCTGACTCTATTTCCCCGGACCTGGGACTGACAATATCAGAATCCTCCCCGAATGGCCAGATTCCCTGCCTTGATTCTCCGGCTGAAATCAAGTTTAGTCGTTCGTATTCGGTGCAAAGACGCATTTTTTTGCTTAATCTATCCCTTGCGCCCTCTGCCAGGCCGCCAAACTTGTGTTGTAATCATATAGCGCTTTGTTGTAATTCGTCTCCGACTCGACCAAAGAGAGCTCCGCGTCTTTAAGCTCCAGTTGAGAAAGAAGGCCCAGTTTGTATCTCTCCGTGGCGATGCGTAAATTCTCCTGGGCCGTGGCTACGTTTTCCCTCTGGGAGATAATTCTATCCTGGGCGGACTTCATAGAGAGAAAGGCTTCTTTCACTTGCAGGGCGATGGCATCCAGAAGCTGCTGCTTGGACTCTTTGACTCTTTCTAACCCGGCCCTGGCCGCCCTGATTTTCCCTTTGGCGTTAAACCCGTCAAATAGTGGATAGGAGATTTTCCCCAACAGGGTCCAGGACTTGTAGTATCTGTCAGGATTGACATAGCCGTCATTAGCTTGCCAGGAGTAGTTATAGCCCAGGCTTAAGCTGGGCATTCTGGTACCTTTCTCTAAGTTCACCGTACTCTTGGAGAGATTCTCCAGTGAATTAAGGGACTGTATCTCGGAACGCTTGGCCTGGGCCGTCTGTAGCCCTTCTTCCAGATTGACCTCAGCCAGCTCTTCTGGCAGTGAACCAGTCACGGCAAAATCTTGATCATCCGGCAGACTCAGAAGAGTCTTGAGGTTTTCAAGGGCTAAATTCTGGTTTCTCTCCACCTCAATTCTATCGCTCTGGCTGTTCACCCAGCGGACTTTAGCCCGGGAGACATCAAAGTGAGAGACTTGACCTTCGTCGTAGAGTCTTTGCGTGGTTTCATAATTATCTTTAGCCACTTCTTCCGCCTTGGAGCTGATCTTGACCAACTGCCGGGTGAAAAGGGAGGCGTAATAAGCCTGCTTGACCTGCAGAGTGAGGTCGTCCCTGGCGCTCTGGTAATCTTTTTGCGCTATGTCCACCCCAGCCGAGGCAATTTCCAGAGTCGGTTTAATTCTCCAGGAAAATAAAGTGTAGTTGAGCGAAGCCAGGTACTCATAGACCTCGGCAGACACAAGGGAAGGCCTGATCCTTCCCGTCGGAACAGTTCCCCCCAGGCCCCCGAATGGCGCCGGTGAGTTCTTGGTGTAGCTGGCGCTCAGGTTTACCTGCGGGTAAAGGATGGAGGAGGCTGACTGCGCCTGTCCCTCCGCCTGCTTGACGGTGTTTTCTGCCACCTTCAGCTTGGGGCTGTTTTGGTAAGCGTACTCCAAACATTTTTCCAGAGTCCAGATTTCCTGGGAAAAGGCAGATACCGCCATAATAAACATTACTCCCAAGGTCAACGCGATCTTGGAATTCATCGGCCGGACGCCTTTCTGGTTTTGACCCCCGCCAGCCCCCGCCGGAATAGCTCCACCAGAAAATCAATCTTGTCGGTCAAAGGCTCTTCCCTTCCATCCAGCATAGTGCCAAAAATCATAGAATCGACCGCTCCTTTTAACATCAAGGCCGCATCCCTGGCCGGGAACTTGCTTTGGTGATTAAATTTCTCCTGGAGACAGTCCTCCAAAAGATCCACGTAGGCCATGTGCCCCTGCAAGAATCTCTTCTTGCTCTCTCTTTCTTCTATTGAGCTGCAAGCCGGTAATTCTCTCAAATAAATCTGGTAAAAGTCCCGGTTTTCCTCGAAGAACTGGAATGGTATCTGAATGAACAGCCTGAACTTGTGGCTCCACTCCCTTTCCCTGGCAATTGAGGATTTCAGGTGTTGATACAGGCTGTTCATCCCCTCCTCCATCAGGGCGTAGAAGAGCCGTTCTTTGCCCTTGAAGTAGAGATAGAGAGTCCCGGCCGCCATCTCCGCAGTAGCAGCGATGTCGGCCATGGTGGTTTTTTCGAATCCTTTCCGGGAGAAGACCGACCTGGCCGCCTCCAGAATCAGCTGGCGGTTGCGGGCGTGCCTTTTGGACTGGCGGGTACTTACCGGTTTTATCAAGATAAATCCTCATTCATAAAATGAATACTCATTCATATTTGTTATACGGAGAATAATCAGCGTCGGTTGCCAGGTCAACAGATTTTTCGCCTTCTTTTCCCGGCAAATCACCCCTCACCGGCCTGTTTCCAGACCCAGGTTACCAATCCTTCTTAGCCCTGGCCGGGGTTTTGGATCTAGGTGGCGAAACTTACTGCAACCTGCCAGCAAAAACTTCAGTATAATCTAGCGTGCCTTCAATTCTGACCCATATTCTTATCCGACTCAGGGAGTTGACTGTCACCTCTTCGACCCGTTTCCTATTTGGCCCAAAGAATTACCTTACCCCCAAGTCCTTGCTCTGTTTTCTTTCTGCACTGCTGATGGTTTTCATTCCCGTCACCTCAGGTGCCGAGACTGTCTCCCAGAGTCCGGCCAACACCCTCTCTCTTCCTCAGGAAGCCGGACTGTTTAAACCCAATCTTCTCCCTAATCTCAAGGTCTCCCGTACTGCGGGGTCTATTAGAATCGACGGGGAATTAGGCGACCCAGGCTGGACTGGCGCCGCCCTGGCAGCCAATTTCTGCGAGACCAAACCGGGCGACCAGACCAGGCCCCCGGTTGAAATCAGAGCCCTGGTGACCTACGATCAGGACCATCTCTACGTAGCCTTTGTGGTCAAAGACAATCCCGGCTCCATCCGGGCTTCTTTGCGCAACCGAGACGACATGTTTAATGACGACTATGTGGGGGTCCTTCTGGACACATACGGCGACGCCAGCTGGGCCTATTACATCTTCTGCAACCCTCTGGGAATTCAGGGGGATAGCAGGTATTCGTCTACCTCAGGGGAGGACGACAGCTACGACGTCATATTTCAGTCCAAGGGAAAGATTACCGACAGCGGCTATCAGGTGGAAATGGCCATCCCTTTCCGCAGCTTGAGATTTCCGGATAAGCCCAGCCAAAACTGGAAGGCCAATTTCTGGATTACCCATCCCCGGGACATTAAACGGACCTACTCCTGGGCCACTATTAACCGGGACGATCCCTGCTTTCCCTGTCAATTCGGGACCATGACCGGGATAGAGAATGTCAAACCGGGCAAGGAACTCGAGCTTCTCCCCTCTTTGGTCGGCTCTCAGTCCGGTGTCAAAGGTGATTCTGGCTTTGATGAGGGGCACCTGGAAGAGGACTTCTCCCTGGGTCTGCGGTACGGCATCACCCCCAGCGTCACTGCCGAGGTGAGTTACAATCCTGATTTCAGCCAAGTGGAGTCCGACGTAGCCCAGATTGACGTCAACAATACCTTCGCTCTCTTCTACCCGGAAAAACGCCCCTTCTTTCAGGAGGGCAGCGACCTGTTTGACACCCGGGTCGACGCGGTCTATACCCGCTCCATCAATAATCCTCTGGTTGCAGCCAAGGTGATAGGCCGGATGGGGAGAACCTCTCTGGCTTACTTGGGCGGCAGAGACGAAAGCACGCCTATAATCATTCCACTGGAAGAGCGGAGCGCGGTTCTGGCCACCTCAGAGAAAAGCAACTCCAACATTCTCAGATTCAAGCAGACCTTTTTGCAGGATTCTCAAGTGGGCGCCCTGGTGAGCGACCGGCACTATGACAACGGCGGTTACAGTACTGTTTTGGGCCTGGATGGAACTCTCCGGTTAAAAAAACTCTCGCGTAACTACCGGCTGGTATGGCAGGCCCTGTTCAGCCGCACCCAGGAACCCGATCGCCCGGCTCTGACTGCGGGTATAACCCAGACCTACTTCGAGAGAGGCAAGCATACCGTGGCCTTTGACGGTGAGTCCTATTGGGGCCATGCGGCCTTTGCCAGTCTGGAGAGACAGGCCAGGCTGTGGAGTTTTGAATTGGAATTCTGGCAGACCAGTCCTTCCTTCCGGGCCGATAACGGCTTTGTGACCAGAAGCGATCGCCGGGAAGCCGACTTCTGGACCGGTTTGACTATCCGCCCCAAATCCTCTTACGTCTTTGGTATCTACCCTAACGTCTCGATGGGAAGAATCTGGAACTTTGACGGGATTCCCAAAGATAAATGGATTGTCCCCTCCCTGGAACTCGAATTAATCGGGCAGACCTTTCTGCGCATCGAGTATCTGGGGAGTCAGGAGCTCTACCAGGACATCTTTTTCGGCGGCATCCGCCACTGGGGTTTTGACTTGAGCTCCCAATTCAGCGATCCGCTCAAGGCCAGTGTCTGGTATTACCGGGGACACCGCATCGCCCGCTTTGAAGACCCTCCGGTACTGGGAAGCCAGATTGACGCCGGAGCTTCTGCCTCGATCAAGCCCTGGCAGAATTTCGTGATTAATCCTCAGGTAAATTATTCCAAATTGACTCATCCCTCAGACGGCTCGATCATCTTTGAGGGATACATCCTGCGCACCAAGTTTAACTATCAGTTCACGCCTGAGTTTTACACCCGCCTGGTGGTCCAGTACGACGATTTCGATCAGGCTTTGAGCCTTGAGCCTCTGGTCAGCTACAAGCTCAACCCCTTTACCATCTTTTATCTCGGCTCCACCCACCAGTACCTCGACTTAAACTCCGACAACCACTTTTCCCAGACCTCCCGCCAGTTCTTCATGAAATTGCAGTATCTGTTCAGAGTTTAACAAGATTACCATTCCAGATTAGGGAAGGCCGGAAAATGACAGGATTTTATTATTGGGGTTTTCTATCCAAAAACTTGAAACAGTCGGCTGGTAAATTCTGAGATTATACTCCCGAGACTGAAACTTGAGCCGCACAAAAAGGCCCCAGACCATCCGCCACCTCTTTCATATTCTGAGGGCGTCTGGCCGGTTCTTTGCTCAGCATTCTGAGGAGAAACGCTTCCAACTCCTTCGGCATTTCGGGCAAGTATTCACTGGGGGGAGAGGGCGGCTGGGTTATATGTTGCGCCAGCACCTTGGAAGTCTCTCCGTCAAAGGGGACTTTTCCGGTTAAAAGCTCGTAGAAAGTGATCCCCAGAGAGTATATGTCGCAGCGCTGGTCGACCGATCCTCCGGCCGCCTGCTCCGGACTCATGTACCGCGGCGAGCCGATGGTAGCCCCTTCCTGAGTCACCACGCTGGAAAAAGTCAGCTTGGCGATACCGAAGTCTGAAATCTTGGGTTCCAAGTTGGAGGTCAATAGAATGTTGGATGGCTTCAAATCCCGGTGAATGATTCCCTGGCTGTGGGCCTGGCCCAATCCTTGGGCTAACTGAACCGTGAATCTGGACGCTTCGGAAATGGAGAGCTTTTTGCGAGACTGCAAGTAACCTGCCAGGCTTCCCCCCTCGACCAGTTCCAGCACTACCCACATTCTCCCCTCTTCCTCGATGAAATCATAGACTTGCAGAATGTAAGGGTGAGAAAGACGGGCCAAAGCCTTAGCTTCCAGCCGGAATCTTTTGACCTGCTCCTCATCCTGGCTGAGCAAAGCCGAAAGCTCCTTGACTGCTACCTGCCGGTCCAGAACCCCATCCCTGGCCCGGTAAACCATCGCCATGGCGCCCTTTCCAACTTTCTCGATTAAAGAGTATCTCCCCTCCGGCCCGATAGTCATGATGGACAGGTGAGCGGTAAGAGGAGGCTTGGCCGAAGGTTTATGCGTCCTCTCCTGCCCGAATTCCTGATGCAGGGTGGCATATGATTCTTTTTGACTTCCTGCCGTCTTATTCTTTTCTGAGCGAAGCATTTGTATTTTTTCCTTCAACTTGGATTCCTGTGCCGGATCAGTCGCCAATCCCAGAGCTGAATTGTACAATACCAAGCCCTCTTGGGGATTAGCCCAGGACATTTCATCCCCTTCTCTTTCTTTCTTCCGGCAAGTCGAATTCGCCCGGGCCAACCCCACGGGCAGATTCAGCCACAGAAGTATCAGAACCGTCCCGCTACATCCGACCCAAATCGAAGCGGTAATAAAAGTGTGTGCCGTCTTCTTAAGCGAGCTTTCTCTCTTGGTTTTTATCAAACCGAACACTTTTTGCGATCCCTTGGGAGGAAAAAGCCGATTCAGCCCCGCATCTATCAATGTGGCGTTGAGAATTAAAAGCAGTACCGTGAAAATCGCAGCAATCTGCGCCCGGTGAGCACTCAATAATATGTGGGGAATGGTGGCTGGCTTCCGGATAGCCAACCGGGCCTGGGGTGTCAGCTCTCTTATCCTCTGCCACAGGCTTTTGGCCTCATCTGCCAGACTTCTTTTCACTTCCGAGAATTTCCTCGCCATTAACTCTATAATTCGGCAGAATAGAGAAGTGATTGAGATGAGGGATAATGCCCTGATGTCGATTCTAGCGGAAGATTAGCGGCCAGGCAACAAAAATAGCCCCACGGGGAGTCGAACCCCGGTCTGATGGCTGAGAACCATCTGTCCTAGGCCACTAGACGATGGGGCCATTTACAAGATTGGAGTCTAATCTAACTTTGTCGGAGGGCTTTGTCAATAAACTACTGAACCACTTTTTCTAGTGTTACCACATTTTTCCCGTAGATATATTCATAATACCTACAAAATGAGAGTTTACCTCTGCAAATCAGACAAGTAATACGGTCCTCTCCTTCTTCTTCACTTAACTTAGGAAATATTATCTCTATACTTCCGTCTTCCGGTGACCACCATGACCCCTCTTTTTTGATTGTCTGGCCACTATCAATGGGTTTTCTAGTCGTGGTTACCGTTCCATTTGGCCTGATATTGAGTTCTAGTGTCATCCTGACACCCGAACCATCTTCTGTCTCTCCTCGAAATAGCCCAGTAAAGTCCGTTGATTCTATTAGTTCTCTATCTATTAGCTTATAGTTTCTTTCCACTTGGGATGTAGGACAACATGCAGCTTCTATCTGGTCCCATGGAGTCATTTCTAGAAATATTTCACCTGAGTTTATAACGAGCGAATCAATGTGAACCCTATCTCCCAAATGTGCCGAGGAAACATGTTCCGGCTTCCCATCTTGATTTAGCACCGCGCCTAACCAATAAAACGACCCGCTTCCACCTCCACTCCAGTAATAAATCACCGCTACATCATCAATGCTGTCACCGTTGAGATCGGCGAATCTGACCCAGTCAGTCAGACGGACAATATAAGGATAATCAGGATTCTCTGGAGGCCATTCCTTTTGTCTAAATTCTCCATTCACTAGCTCTACAAGTGATGTATCCTTGGAATCAGTCAGAACCTTATATGTTGCATTCTTCAAAACATCAATTGTCAGCGGTCGGACGGTTTTCTTACCTGCAGCACCCGATTCCATCACTAAACTTGCCAACAATGCAATCAATAGACAGTTAACCAACTTCTCTTTCATCGCGGCTGCCTTGTCTGCGGCCCCCCGTAGATTCCTAAATCACTCACACTCCCATCCGGGTCAGTATAAACCGGATTCCCTTTATCTTTCAATTCGGACTCCGCTGCAACTTTGAAATCAGTCTGTCCCGCAAACTGCGGATTAACCGAAATGTTCCCATCCTTCCCGGTCAACTCCTCCATATCCTTGTAATTCCCCGCCACATTATTCCAGACATTATTGTAACTGATGCTAAACTGCTCTTTCTTCCCCTCATACCACCACACCCCCACACAGGGACAGACCCATTCCTTCCTCCAGCCGTTGTCGGTAATAATATTGTTGGTAGCCAGACCCCGCGCCCCATCCCCCCATACCGCAAATCCACAATTCCCGTTTCTGGTAATCACATTGTTCGACGCTTCCATATAAGAATTCCCGGAGGCAATTATCCCCCAGCCTAAGTTGTCAAACACCGCATTATTCCTCACCACCGCCCTTGAATCCCCAAAAGACCCTATCCCTTTCCAGTAATTCGAAACCCGGTTGCGATAAACCGTTGCCACCCCATCCCAGGTAATTCCGATGCCTGCTCCCCGGCCCTTGTCAATCACGTTGTCAGTAATCAGAGCAGTCGCCCCTCTATATAAAGCGATTCCATCCCAGCGGTTGTCGTGAATGTAGTTATCCTGAATAATCAATTCCGAATTCTCCCGTCCGAAAATCCCTCCGATCCCCACAATCACTCCCTGCACCGAATCCTGATTATCTGCAATTTCACACTGGGAGACAGTCACAGAAGAAAACTTAGCCACAATTCCGGCATCCGTTGCATTCCCGTCCGGATTTCTCTTTCCTCCGGTAATTTTGATTCCGGTTATGATCGCCCCTCTGGAATTGTCGAACAGCACTCCGTAGCCTGCATTTGTGACCAGAATGGTGGAGTCCGCCCCACTTCCTACTAAATGGACAGCTTTGTCCTTGATCAAAAATCCCCGGCTGGCCTTGACCTCAGTCCGATGATTCTGGCAGTTCCCGCATAATTCTTCAACATACGACTCTGGTTGAGCTTCATAAGTCCCCGGCAAAATAACAATCCTGTCGCCATCTTCAGCCTGGTCAACCGCAAAATGCAGATTCCGGAAAGGATTCTTCTCACTCCCTTCTCCGGCTTTGCCGTCTTTAAGATCGTCGACAAACAGAGTCTTCCCTGCCAAACAAAAAGCCGGTGACAGCAGGAGCACTGCCGTCACCAGCCGAATGATTTCTGCCAAAAATCCCTTCTTCACTGCTTACTTAGGCAAAGGTGTGAATAACCCCATCTTGTTCCCGTCCGGGTCGGTCAGCACTCCATACCAGCCGATTTTGGGAATGTCGGTCTTGGGAGTTGCCTGCTTTCCTCCCAGGCCTTCGGCTCTCTTCAGGTAAGCGGGGATGTCGTCCACCTCCACGTAGACCATGATGCTGTCCCCGGGATTAACCTTTGGCATTTCCGCGATCCCTCCTCCCGGCTGTTGAGGAGTCTCATAGAGAGAGTATTTCCCCATGATTTCCGACTGAATCTTCCAGCCGAACAAATCCCCGTAAAACTTCTCTGCCCTCTTTAAGTTGGTGGTCATAATTTCAATATGACAGAATGCGTTTTTCATTTCTCCTCCTACGGTTTAGGTTTGTATTCTTTTTTGCAGGCAGCTCATCTTACGTTAGGGCCCCGAGTAAAGTTACTTCAATCCTTGGGAACCGTCTTCACAAAACTCCCGAATTTGAACAGCTCCTCCATCCGGCAGGACCACACCAATCTGCCGTTCCACACCGTAATGTCCGGGCAGCCGTCGCACATATTCTGCCACCCACCGTCTAAAATGTCAATCGGCTGGATAATCATCACTGATTGCAGGTGGAGTTTCTTCAGCAATCTCCACGGTCTCTTCAAAATCCCCTTGAAGTAGTTCTTTGCCCCCTGCCGGATACCTTTATCCAGGTATGAAAACAAAAACATCCATTTAGCCCTTCTGGTAATCTTTCTGGAGACATAAGAGAGATACTTCCCGGTCCTCCAGTGATACCAGACCTGCGACAGTTCCAAAAATTTGGGACCACAGTAGCCGTAGATTCTATCCTTATCACCGATTCTGCAGGCCAAAAGCCACTTGTAGGAATCAGGCTTTTCGGTTCCGTTAAGATAGGCGCAGGGCTGGAAATCAGGGTGATGTTCTTTGATTAGAGAGACAACTTCCCTGGCATTCAGGTATTTCTGGGGCTGGGTGGTGGCCGAGTAGACTAACTGCCTCATGTCCACCTTCTGCCCTCCCACGTAATAATCATAATCCGCCAGAATCGCTTCCCGAAACAGGATGAATACCATTACCTGGACGATGTCTATATGCCTGTGCACCCAGTCGACCAGTTCCGGGATGTACTTAAATGTATCATTGTAAATCGTGGCATTAAAGGCGCAGGAAAGCCCTCCCACCTCAGCAGCCATCCAGGCGTACTGCAGCCTCAGCTCGTTCAGTTCAATCTCATTCTTGTCCTTCCAGCCCGGCCGGTTCTGTTTACTGTCGATATGAATGGTCAGCCCCTTTAAACCGGCCTTCTTTAGCTCAAGCAAGAACTTTTTGGTCAGAGCGAGCCCGTTAGTATTCAGAACCGGCTTGAAACCCATTTGGTCAATCATCCTGACAATCTGAATAATCTGCGGATGGGTTAAAGGATCCCCGCCGGCAATGGAGATACAGTCGCTGTTTCTCAGGGACTTGAATATTTCCAGATCCTCTTTGACCTGCTCTAAGGACTTATGCCCTTTAGAGTCATTTTCCCGGTAGCATCCCTCACAGGAAAGGTTACACTTCTTGGTCGGCTCCAGCCAGGAGATGGCGTTGTCCGGTAAAGACCAGGGCAGCCGGTAAAGTTTTCTGTGGTCTAAGACTTCGGGCGTAGATCCTCCCTTTTCTACCTTGGGTAAAGTAGCTTCTTCCATCTTAAGTTGTCTTTAGGAATGTTCTTCGAAGTTACCTACGCATAAATCTAATAAATTCCGGATTGAGGCAAAAGGATTTTTTTGCATTTATTTTCTGCCCGTGTAAATTGAGGACAGACCATGAGACTTAAAAAGGCCCTGAAGCGCCCCTTCGTCACCCTCAAATTCGCCAGGACTTTAGACGGCTACATCGCCACCAAAACCGGTGATTCCAGATGGATATCCGGCCCGGAGTCAAGGAGATATGCTCATAAGCTGAGAAGCCGGCATGATGCCGTTCTGGTGGGGGTAAATACTGTGCTGAAAGATGATCCGAGACTGGATGTCAGGTTGGTCAAAGGTAAAAATCCGCTTAAGGTGATAGTAGACAGCAAACTCAGGACTCCACTTACGGCTAGAGTTATCCGCATCAGACCTAAGCTGACGATTCTGGCGATGACCAAGAAAGCCAGTCTGAAAAAAGTGAGACAGTTTGAGAAACTGGGCATACAAGTCCTGGTCGTTCCTGCCGACCGGAGCGGTAAAGTGGATTTGAAGAGACTTTTTCCTAAGTTAAGAGAGATTGGTATTAAGAAACTGATGGTAGAAGGTGGCTCCAGAATTTTAACCTCTTTTGTGAATCAGGGACTGGCCGACCGGGTAGTAATTTTCATTTCCCCCAAGATTCTGGGAACGGGTATAGAATCTCTGAACAGAACCAAATGGAAATCAGCTACGGCAAGAAAAATCACCCAGCCTGAAGTATTCCGGCTGGGTGAAGACCTTGTACTAGAAGGCAAACCGCTTGATTAAGCTTTAAACCTCTCCGTAATCTCCCGGTTCTCCGCCACCGATAGAACCTTATACTCATAGGGCTGAATATTCCTGTCCGTCACCAGCTCAATGTTCAGCCTCAACTGCTTATTCAAATCCCTCAAGCGGTTCTCCTCTTTCGACAGCATCAGCTCAGACAAGACCGGATTAATCACCAGGCGATAATCTCTTTCATCTGAAACCGCCTTAGCCCGCTTGAACCAGCGCTCAATCTTCAAGGCGGTAGTTTCCTTGGAGAGCACCCTTCCGGAGCCATCGCAGGTCGGACAGGGCTCGGACAGAGAGTGAATCAAAGAAGGCCCCACCTTTTCTCTGGTCATCTCCATCAGCCCGAATTCAGAGACCTGGGCAAATGCATTCTTGGCCCTATCCCTCTTGAAAGCATTCTTGAACTCCTCATACAGCCTTCTCTCATTCTCCCGGTAAGCCATGTCGATGAAGTCCACGATAATCAAGCCTCCGATATCACGCAGTCTGACCTGCCGGGCCACTTCCCGGGCCGCCTCCACGTTGGTCTGGAAGATGGTATCTTCCTGACTCTGTTTCCCCACGAATCTGCCGGTGTTGACGTCAATTGTCACCAGCGCCTCGGTCTGGTCGATGACGATGTAGCCTCCCTTTTTCAGCCAGATTTTGCGGGAGAACATCTTCTCGATTTCAGATTCAATTCCCATGGCGTCGAATAAGGGAATTCTTTCCTGGTAGAGACGGACTTTGGAGCGCATCTGGGGAGCCACCTCTTTCAAATATCCCATTATTCTTTTGTACTGGTCCTTGTTATCTACTACAATCCCTTCCACCTCCGGGGTCAACAGGTCCCGGATCATGCTCCCTACTAAATCCACGTCTTTATGTAACAGGAAGGGACCCTTCTTGTGTCTGGCCAGTTTTTGTATTCTCTCCCACTCTTTTAAGAGATTCTTGATGTCGCCCTTGAACTCTTTGGCGTTCCTACCCGCTCCCACCGTTCTGGCAATCAGGCCGTATTCTCCGTCTCTAAGTTCTCGCAAGATTTTCTTGAGCCTCTTTTTCTCTTGCCAGTCGTCAATTTTCTTGGAAGTGCCCACGTGCCTTTGCCCCGGCATCAGGACCACATAGCGGCCGGGCAGGGTCACTTGAGTGGTCACTCTGGGACCCTTGGTGCCGATAGCTTCTCTGGTCACCTCTACTAAGATCTCCTGCTCTTTGGTTAGTAATTGCTCGATTCTGGGGAAGCCTCCCTTTCTTCTTTTGCGCGGCTCCTCTTCCTCCCCGCCCTCGTCTAAATCGAACATCTGCCGGGCCGACTCGGAGAAATCCCCCATGTCGGAGACGTGCAGAAAGCAGTTTTTCTCCAAACCTACGTCCACAAAGGCCGCCTGCATGCCGGGGAAAATGGATTTGACCACCCCTTTATAAATGTCTCCCACGATTTTCTGATTCTCCGGCCTTTCCACCATCAATTCCATCAGCTTGCCGTCCTCCAGGATGGCCACTCTGGTCTCGTATTCGCTGACATTTATTACAATTTCCTGATTCACAATTTTCTCCTGCTTGGTAAAATCATTCTTTTCAACCTAATCTTTCTCCTGCTTTTATTCTGGATCCTCTCAAAAACTCCTCTGCCGACATGGCTGACTTACCTTCCAACTGCAGAGCCAGAATCTGCACTTCTCCCTCTACAGAGCTCACCTTCAGACCCTCTTTCTCCTCAGCCGAGGTGACGGTGCCCGGCTGGACAGCGGTTAAGTCGCTGCCCAGAGCTCTAGCTTGTAAAATCTTTAATGTCTTCCCCTGATAGGACGTGAACGCCCCCGGCTTAGGCGACAACGCTCTTACCAGGTTGCAGATTCTGTTCACATCCTGATTCCAGTCAATCCGGCACAGCTCCTTGGTAATTTTCGGCGCCGGCGAAGCCTGAGCGGGATCCTGTGGTCTCAACTCAACCCCTCCCTTTTCTATCATCTCTACCGTCTCCAGTACTGCTTCCGCCCCCAGATGTGATAAACGCTGGTACAACTCGCCGTATGGCTCTTCGTCTCCAATCTGGGTCTCCTTCTGCAAAATCATTTTCCCGGTATCAACCATTTTCTCAATAAAGAAAGTGGTCACCCCGGTCTTTTGTTCCCCGTTTATTAAGGCCCATCTAATCGGAGCCGCCCCCCGGTACCTTGGCAAAAGGGAAGCATGCAGATTGACTGTCCCTTTAGGTGGTAAAGTGAATATCCTCTCCGGCAGTATTCTGTAGGCTATAACTAGAAATGATTCGGCCTGCAGTGATTTAAGCCGGGAATACAGATCATCTCCCTGCAGGTTTTCTGCTTCAATCAGGGGAATATTTAGTGATACCGCTTTCTGTTTAATCGGAGTCGCTGCCGGTTTTTTCCCCCTCCCTTGGGGCTTGTCCGGATTGGTCACCACTGTTGCAATCTGGTGACGGGAGGCTAGTTTTTCCAAGCTTGGTATTCCAAAATCAGCATTGCCGAAGAAGACGATTTTCATCGATTCCGTTCATTCTCCGAAATGAAAGTAGCCAATCCCCCTCCCTCAGACGTTTCAATATCCTCCGCGGGCAGGCACGCCGTGCAGATTCTTCAACTTGGGAGCCAGGCTGGTCCGGATCACCTCACTCAAGCGGTCCAGAAACAGAATTCCGTCCAGGTGGTCTAACTCATGCTGCATTACCCGGGCCAGTAAATCTGAAGCCTCCAGGGAAAACTCCTTGCCGGACAGATCCTGGGCCGAGAACTTTACCTTTTTGAAGCGGGGGACATCTTCATAGATTCCGGGTATGGAGAGACACCCTTCCTCCCCCACCTGCTCCCCTTCCGATTTAAGCATGACCGGATTAAGCAGGACCACAGGCTTGCTCTCCGGAATGACTTTGCTCAAATCTACTACGAAGATTCTCTGCAAACAGCCCACCTGATTGGCGGCCAGCCCCAGACCCGAGGCCTGGCGGAGAGTGTCAAACATGTCCTGAGCCAGCCGGATCGCCCCGGAATCGATCTCCTTGATTTCTTTAGCCCTCTGTCTTAAGGCAGGGTCGCCATAAATACGAATGGGAAGGACAGCCATTCTACTCAGAACTGGTTTTTACCGGTCCGGCAATCGAACTCTTCAGAAATTCGATCTTGGTATCCTCACCGACCTTCAGGACCACCACGTTTTCCTTCTCATTTATCCCCACTATAGTTCCCAACATCCCGCCGTTGGTAACCACCCGGTCACCTTTTTTCAATTCGGTCAGCATTTTCTGGTGGTGCTTTTGCTTTTTCATCTGGGGTCGCAGCATCAGAAAATAGATTATTACGATTATCAGCAAAAAGGGCAGGAAGCCCATAATGCCCGCCCCGGCTCCGCCGGATTGTCCGGGCTGGCCTCCCATGGCCCATGCTATTCCCAACAAATCTTCCTCCTTGTTATGGTTTAATTTGTTAAGATAATCTTTATTTACTCTTTACGCAAACCATTTGAGTAAGGCTAATTGTACCTGCATCTTATGAACTAGGGATTGCATCCTGGGTACCCTCCCCTTGTAGGGGAGGGTTAGGGAGAGGTTTGCTTATTCCATCTCCAAAAATTAAATCGCCTTAATCGGCCCGGTCTCCCGGCCCTCGATGAACTGACGAACAATCGGATTTTCAGTTTTTTTAGTCTCCACCGGCGTTCCGGAGAAAATAATCTCCCCTTCGTACAGCATGGCAATCCGGTCGGCAATCTTGTAGGCCGAGACCATGTCATGCGTCACCGCAATCGAAGTTATCTTAAGCTTCTCCTTCAAGTCAATGATCAAATCGTTAATCGCGTCCGCCATAATCGGGTCCAAGCCGGTAGTCGGCTCGTCGTAGAGGATGAACTCCGGGTCCATGGCAATCGCCCGGGCCAAACCCACCCTCTTTTTCATTCCCCCGGACAGTTCTGCCGGTTTGAGATGTCCCACTCCGGAGAGCCCCACCATCTTCAGCTTCTCTTCCACTATTTCCCGTATCTTTTTATCCGTAATTTTGGCATGTTCCTTCAGACCTAAACCCACATTTTCCGCCACGGTCATGGAATCAAACAGAGCCGCCCCCTGAAACAACATTCCGAACTTTCTCCTCACCGCATACAGATCGTCCCCGTTCAAGTTGACCACGTCCTGCCCCTCAATCAGTATCTCTCCTGCATCCGGCTTAATCAGCCCGATGATGTGTTTCAAGAGAACTGACTTACCGCACCCGCTGCGTCCGATGACCACCACCGTGTCTCCGCCGGGGATGGTCAAATTCACTCCCTTTAGGACCTGATTCTTGCCGAATTTCTTGTGAAGCCTGTGAATCTCAATCACGAGGTTCCGAAGATTAAGCTGGCCAGAATGTAATCGGAGATTAAAATCATGACCGAGGCCACTACCACCGCCTTGGTAGTCGAGCGCCCCACTCCTTCTGCCCCGCCGGAAGTGTTAAATCCCTGGTAACAGCCCACGATGGCAATGATAGCTCCGAAGGCAAATGACTTGGTCAATCCGGCCCATAAGTCGGTCATTTCGAAAAAAGATCTGACGCTGGTCAGAAAAGTGTGCGAGGTTATGTTCAAAAAGGAAACCGCCACTCCCAATCCCCCCAAAATCGCAATCAGGTTTGCGAAAATAGTCAGAACCGGCAGCATGATTAATCCCCCGATGAACCTGGGGACAACCAGATATTCAACCGGATTGAGGGCCATGGTCTCCAGAGCGTCTATCTGCTCAGTAACCCGCATGGTGCCGATTTCCGCCGCGATTGCTGCACCTACTCTGCCGGTCACAACTAAGGCGGTAAGCACCGGTCCTAACTCAATGATGACCGCCTTGCTGACCGCTGAGCCCAGATAGCGCATGGAGAGCAGATCCGTGAACTGGTAGGCGGCCTGGACGCTGGTGACCGCTCCGGTGAAAAGGGAAGTCAAAAAGACCAGGGGAAGTGAATTGACCCCCATGAAGAGCATTTGTTCAAAAACCAGATGGCTCCGCGTTATCCCTCTGGGCAGGGATTTGAACAGGTTCCAGGTTAATACCGATACTCCTCCCACGTCTGTGAAAAGCTGGACCGTCTTAGCGCCTACTAGAGCGAACGGATGTCTGTAATCGATAGCTTATTCCCCGCCGTCTTAAAAGGGAACTTCTTTCTCGGCAAAGCGAGTCTCCAGATTCTCGAAACGGGCATAATCCTTCAAAAATGATAAAACCATGTCACCCGTTGGTCCGTTCCTGTGCTTCAAAAGCCTGATTTCCGCCCTTCCATCTGAGGGCGCCCCTGTTTCCGGAAACTTCTGTATCCCGTAAAATTCAGGCCGGTACACCATCATCACTAAATCTGCGTCCTGCTCAATGGATCCCGATTCTCTCAGATCCGACAGCTCCGGCCTTTTGTTTGGCCTCTCTTCAGTCTTGCGGGACAACTGGGACAAAGCGATTACCGGTATATTCAACTCTTTTGCCAGTCCTTTCAATCCCAAAGAAATCATGGAGATTTCTTGCTGCCTGTTTTCTGCGCTTCTTTGACCTCTCATGAGCTGGAGGTAGTCGACGACAACCAAACCTATTCCCGCTCTCCTTTTTAATCTTCTGGCTTTTGCCCGCAGTTCCAGTACGCTTAAAGCCGAGGAATCATCCACGTAGATTGATGACTCAGCCAAAGGTCCGGCTCCAATGGAGAGTCGGGCCCACTCCTCGTCGCCCAGCTTGCCTCTGCGCAAGTTATGAGAACTAATTTTGGCCTGATTGCACAACAGTCGTAAGGCCAATTGTTCTTTGCTGGTCTCCAGGCTGAAGATGGCGACCGGTATTCTCTCTACCACTGCGACGTGTAGCGCCATGGACAAAGCTAGAGAGGTCTTCCCCATGGAGGGCCTGCCGGCTATCACGATAAAATCTGAGTTCTGAAGGCCAGAGGTCATGTCGTTCAGCTCGGCAAAACCAGTGTCTATCCCGGTTATGGAGCTAGTTCTCTTGTGAAATTGCTCAATCTCTTCGAAGGTGTGGGGCAGTAGTTCTCCGATAGATGTAATTTTGGTCTGGAATCTCTGTTCAGCAATCTTGAAAACTCCGGTCTCTGCTATATCCAGTAGAGCTTGGACATCTTCGTTTGATTGATTAAAAGATTTTTCGATCAACTCTGTAGAAATGTTGATAAGCTCACGAAGATGATACTTCTCAAGTACTATTCTGCAGTAATATTCGATGTTTGCGGCCGTCGCCACAGAAGTTGATAAATCGGCGAGGTAGCTTCTTCCACCTATGCTTTCTAGCTCTCCTATCCTCTCCAACTCAGCCGAGACAGTGATAAGATCGATTTCTTGCTCTTTGTTGTAGAGTTCAAGCATTGCTGCGAAAATCTTATCGTGACTACTACGATAAAAGGTATCTTTCCACAAATATATCACAGCAGTATCCATTGCTTTATTGCCTGCAAGCAGAATCGCCCCTAAAACCGCCTGCTCGGCATTAATCGCCTGCGGCGGTACTCTTCCCCCGTTGTCTCTTTCAGCCATTACTTCTTAACCCCTCATAGGTCTTCTTCAACAACTTCATATCCTCCCAGGTCTCCTTTTTATACTCCGGATAGCGCAGCAAAGCCGCCGGATGATAAGTCACCAAAAGCTTTATCCCGTTGTAATCGTGAATCTTCCCCCTTAATCTACCCAGAGCCTCCTTGGTTGACAAGAGGTACTGCCCGGACACCCGTCCCAGGCAACAGATAATCTTCGGTTTTATTAATTCAATCTGTTTCAGTAAGTAGGGATGACAGGTCTCCATCTCATCCGGCTGTGGCTCTCTATTCTCAGGAGGGCGGCATTTGACCATGTTGGCAATGTAAACCTCTTCCCTGCCAAATCCTATGGAGGCGATAATCTTGTCTAACAACTGCCCTGCCCGTCCGACAAACGGCTCCCCCTTCAAGTCCTCATCCCTCCCCGGGGCTTCGCCGATGAACATTATCTCTGCTTTGGGATTGCCGACCCCGAAGACAAATTTAGTCCGTCCCTCATGCAGCCGGCATTTGGTGCACTCCTTAATCTCCTGATAAAATCTCTCCAGTTCGGGGCTCTTGGGAATAGACTTTCGAGCTTGGGGCTTCACAA
>Ga0154806_148_pt3 | contig 25836 bp, 24 predicted proteins | sample Rifle2008BG16ft_FD_105814 | JGI IMG/M metagenome (GOLD analysis project Ga0154806, IMG submission 105814) | candidate division Zixibacteria bacterium RBG_16_50_21
CCTTTTTCCGGATCCAGCCAGGCCTTGGCAGTCTCCCCGACATTTAAGGGGAGATTCTTCATCTCTCCGAATTTGAGCACCCCCTGCTCGATTTTTCCCCCCGGCAGCTCAAATTTGTACTTCATGATATCCTTCCCGAATTTGTCTTCTCCCACTGGAGTGATGCAGGTCCCCAGGTGAATCAAACAGTCTTTGTCAAATACTTCTGTGGCAGCTTTAGGGTGGACGGTTGAGAGCACTCCCAACTGGGGCATCATGAAAATCGAATCCACGGCTAACCGGGTAATCCCTTCCGGCAGAAATGCATCGATTAACATCAAAGCCGCCTGTTGCCTGCGGGGTGCGTGGGAGAGTACCCCGCCCGAGCCGATCAGCATATCACACTCCATCATGTTGACAATGGTCAGCCCGGAGACCGACTGCTCAAAAGCCTCGGCGATGGTCCTCTGCTGTTGGACACCCTTCAAGGTGGTGGCGAAAGACCTGTGCTGGATAAGGGCTAATCTCAGGGCTTCTTTAGCGATGGCCTGCTCAAAAACCAGTTCTTCCATCATCTGTGGGATAGTGGTGGGGCGAATCATCTTGTTTTTGACCCGGTTGCGCAGATCTCTTTCATCCATCTTGAAAGGCACCCAGCGCATCACCTTGGGCAGAGTGGCTTCGGCGAATACGTTAGAGATTGAATAGCTCATCCCCAGGTTAGCGGAGACGGTCCGGTTAAAGGTGTTCTGGAAGACTGAAAAGATGTCAGTGGTCGCACCGCCAATATCCACTCCGATTACCTGCATTTTCTCCAATTCTGCTATGGTCTTTATGATCAGACCGACGGCGCCGGGAGTGGGCATGATGGGCGCATCGGTCCAGGTCATCAACTTCCGGTAACCGGGTGCTTGGGCCATAACATGTTCCATAAACAGGTCGTGAATTTTCTCTCTGGCTGGAAGTAAATTCTCTCTTTCCAGTACCGGCCGGATGTTATCCACCACCGAGAGGTCGGTCTTTTTTGCCAGAGTCTCCTGAACCGCCTCTCGGGCATCCTTATTACCTGCATAAATGACCGGCAGGTTGTAGCCGGTACCCAACCTTGGTCTGGGGTCAGCGGCCGAGATTAACTCGGCGATTTCAACTACGTGAGTAGTGGTCCCGCCATCTATTCCTCCGGAGAGAAGGATCATGTCCGGTCTTAAGTGGCGAATCCTCTCTATTTGCTGGTGGGGAAGTCTTTTGTCATTTGATGCGATTACGTCCATGACGATGGCACCGGCACCCAGGGCCGCCCTTTCAGCCGATTCAGCGGTCATGGTACGGACCACTCCGGCCACCATCATCTGCAGTCCTCCTCCTGCTGAAGAAGTGGAGACGTAAATGTCGGTACCCACCCCATCCTTGGCCGGCGAGATAATTTGGCCCTTTTCGTCTAAGATTTTCCTTCCAGAAAGCTCCTCCACCTCAGCGATGGCATTCAACACCCCCATGGTTACGTCTTCAAACGGAGCTTCTACAGTGGTGGGAGCTTCCCCCCGCACGATCAAGCGGTATTCGCCGTCCTTTTTTTCGATTAAAATGGCTTTGGTGGTAGTGGAACCGCAGTCAGTTGCTACTATTACCTTGATATCTTCAGGCTTTAAGCCCTTCATAATATTCTTTATCTGGCGCGAAACTTATAGAGCATGTTCATTCGAATTCTGGGAGCTAAAGCTGCCAAAATTAAGACGTTCAATATATGCTTTGGCTGCCCATTTCACAAACACAATTTGGCTTGCTCCCTCTCCTCGCAGGGGAGGGATGGGGAGAGGCTATTTACCCCTCTCGCCTGGGAAGGACGCGGAACTAATGTCAATACTGATGCGGCTCTATATGTACCAGAACATCCCGAATGTGACTATTCTCTTGTTTCAGACGATCCTTAACATCATGCCCGATCTTATGCGCCTCTTTGACCGGCAAGTTTCCATCCACGATGACGTGCAAGTCCACGAAGTAGTCAAAACCCATCTTCCTGACCAGACATTTGTCTAACCCGACCACCCCTTTGACTTTCGAGGCGACCTCTAAAACCTGCTTAGTCATCTCCGGTGACGGCGCCGCATCCATCATCTCCATTACCGCTGGGCGAAATAACCTGACCGCGTTAAAAACAATGACTCCAGAAGCAAACAAAGCCGCCCAATCATCCGCCTCTTCATATCCCGGCCCTCCGATTAAAGCGATCGAAATTCCGACAAAGGCAGCCAAGGAAGTCAGGGCGTCACTGCGGTGATGCCAGGCGTCGGCCTTGACTACCGTGCTGTGAATGTCTTTGCCGGTTCTGAAGACAAAGCGGTACATTGCCTCTTTGATGATGACGACAATCACTAGAACTGGCAGGGTGAACAAAGCTGGGGCATGATGGGGCGTGGCAATTTCCCGGATGCTCTGAACTGCGATACTTATGGCAGCCACAATCAAGCCCAGTGCCACCAACGTAGCTGCCAGAGGCTCCGCTTTGCCATGTCCGTAAGGGTGATCTTCATCTGGAGGGACCCGGGCGATTCTAAGCCCGCTCCAGACTATCAAAGAACTAAATACATCCGTGCTGGATTCAATCGCATCCGCTATCAGAGCATAGGAGTTCCCCAGAATGCCAGCCAAAAACTTAATTCCCGCCAGCAGGGCGTTGACGAAGATGCCAATAATGGTGGTGCGGGTACCGAGTGTGGCCGGGTGAGAATCGGGAGTCTTGAAGATACTCATTTAATCAAATGTTTTTGCTGTCATTGCCAGGAAGCCCCGACAAGTCTGTGCGGCGCGACGATCCTCTTCAGTCGAATTCAAACCTAGACTATCCTATTTTCCCCTTTCTCTCTTTTCTCTTGCGTTTCTCTTCCCTCACTTTTTCTGTTGCCTCCGCATCAAATTTTTCTACCTTTTGCAGCAGCCTCTCCACGTTTTCCCTTTCCTCCACAATCTTCACGAACTCATTGTACTCCTTCACATTAAACAACGTCTGCACAAACGGTTCAAAGAAGACCATCATCTGCGCCCCGACGTAGTTCATCGGCTTTACCGATTCCAAAAACAAAATCGCCGGAGTGGTCATCTTCCAGTACACCACCTTCTTAGCAATCTTATTCAAGATTTCATCTTGCTCCGGAGTCAGGGGAGCCGACTCTATCTTGAATGCCTCCTTCCTCCAGAAAAAGAAATCCCGGAAAGCCATCTATTTTCCCTTGACTGTCTCTGTCGGTTGAGAGGATTGGGGCTGAAAATTGATCTTCGACTTCACAAAACTCAGCACATCCTCCTGGTTCCCCTCATAGCGCAAATACAATCCCCGGTAATTCTCTATCCGACTCGGCTTGGCAAAAGGAGAAATAAACACTCCACTCCTGTCGGGATAATAGCTTCTGAACTCTGACCAGGCTTTGTTTTTTTTGACTGCCAGGAAATTTACTTTGACCCTATCCTGAGTCAGTTCATATTTAGTAGGGAAAAAAAACGGAGACATCGAACTCATCAGAATTACCACGCCTAAGAATAAAAACCCCCAGGAATAAGCCGTCGCCCAGAAGACTAAAGACCAGATAGCAAACAGAGCTAGGATTAAGAATGCAGTTCTCTTCCTGGATTTTTTAAGCGGGTGAGAAGTCCACGTTAAGACTTCAGCAGACATGTTACTTTTGATCCGGTGGAGAACCAGGCGGGGGTTGGGACGTGGCGTATCTTTCAGTTCTTACTTTTTGCAGTTCTTCTAAAAGTTCTTGTGCGCTGACTACATTTTTTCTGACCAGGACTCTGACCAGCGCCTCTTGAGCCAAATTGTTGGCCAGAGTCAGCTCATCGTAGGTAACTTCTTTTTCCTGCCCGCCGGTGACTATTTTGAGCGCTATTTTCTTTTCCTCTGCCACTATTCCTTCTTTCTCAAGACCTCGTTCATACTGCCGGAGCGGTAGCCCTGCAAATCCAGAGTGACGTACAAATAGCCGATCTCGCGAAACTTTTTGTACACTTTTTCTCTAATCTCCGCCTCCAGGAACTTTGGAAACTCAGTCGGTTCCAATTCAACTCTGGCAATATTCTCGTGATGCCTGACTCGAAGCTGACTAAATCCCAGGGAGCGTAAATAAGATTCCGCCTGCTCGATTTTGGACAGTTTTTCTTTAGTTACCTCTTGCCCGTAAGGAATCCGGGAGGATAGACAGGCCAAAGCCGGTTTGTCCCAGACTTTCAGCCCCAGATTTCTGGAAATCTCTCTAATTTTTTCTTTATTTAGCCCCGCCTCAATCAAAGGAGAGCGCACCCCATGCTTCTTTGCCGCCTCTCTGCCCGGCCGAAAATCCCCCTGGTCAGAGACATTACAGCCATCCAGAATATGTTTGATCCCCTTCTCCTCTGAAATTCTTTTCAACTGAGTGTAGAGCTCATCCTTACAGAAGAAACACCGGCTGGGAGCATTGGCGGCATAATTCGGATTCTCCAGTTCCTCAGTCCTGATTACCAGATGATTCCCATTCAGCCCGATTTCATCGGTAAACTTGACGGCCGCTTGTAGTTCTTCCCGAGGATAGCTTTCTGAGTCAGCGGTAACTGCTAAGACTCTGTCACTGCCTAAGACGTCCACCGCCACCTTGAGAACCAAGGCTGAATCCACCCCTCCTGAAAAAGCCACCACCACTCTTTTCATCGATTTCAAAATCTCCTGCAGCTGGATATATTTTTCTTGAATAGTCATAGCCTAAATATAGAATTAAAAAGCAGACAAACAAGTCTTTTGGCTTGAGGGAAACCTGAGATTAAAGGGTGTACTTCCCGAACTCTTCCGGGGGGATTCTTCTTAAGCGGTCCTTGAGGGATTCAGGGTCAGACAGGTCTTCGGTAATTCCATCCGAGCGCTTCATCTGGAAGAGCGCCTCGTCGACAAAAATGGGAGCAGAAGACTTCAGGGCTAAAGCAATCGAATCGGAGGGACGGGCGTCAACTTCCAGGGTTTTTCCATTCATCTGTATGTGGACCTTGGCGTAGAAGGTCTGATTGACCAGCTCGGTCACTTCCACTTTTTCAATCTTGCCGCCTAAGGACTCGATGCAGGAGCGAATCAGATCGTGGGTTAAGGGACGCTTGGAGGCTACTCCCGAAAGCTCCATGGCAATGGCCCAGGCCTCGTAATGCCCTATCCAGATGGGGAGTATGCGGGTTTCTTGTTCCGACTCCGGGGCCAATATAATGACCGGAGAGTTGGTGGTTACATCCAAGGCCAGCCCGTTGATTTTGGCTTTTTGCATCATTTGGTTTTCCCGGTTACTTTTTCTCTTCCTTTTTGACCACCCACAGCTTTAAGCTGGCGGTCACTTCCGGGTGGAGCCGGACCGGAACGCTGAAAACTCCCAGGGCTTTGATCGGCTCTTCCATTTCAATGCTACGTTTGTCGATGAAAAACCCTTTGTCTTTGAGCATGCGTGAGATTTCGATGGCAGTTACCGACCCGAAGACTTTATCCTCTTCGCCTACTAATACTTCGGCGGTGCAGGAGATTCCTTCAACCTTGTCTTTAAGGGCTAAAGCCTCTTTCTTGCGCTTGTTCTCCCGCAGCTGCTTTTCTTTGAGAATTTTTTCTATGGAGGCCAAGCTTCCTTTAGTGGCAACGACTGCCAGATTGCGGGGAACCAGAAAATTTCTGGCATAACCGTCCTTGACCTGAACCACGTCACCAGCTTTCCCTAGTTTTTCTAAGTCTTCTTTAAGAATAATCTTCACGGTCTAACCTTCTTTCTATATTAACGGTGCACTTCTGCGGTAAAGGGAAGCATGGCCAAATGTCTTCCCCGCTTGATGGCGGTGGTCAATTGCCTCTGGTGAAAGGCACAGGTCCCGGTCACCCGGCGGGTGAGGATTTTGGCCCGGTCGGTCAAAAAACGGCGCAGGTACCGGTCATCTTTGTAGTCGATGTATTCCACCCCTTCTTCGCAGAAGCGGCAGGTTCGTTTGCGCCTTCTTTCTTCATCTGGTTGAATCATCTTCCTCCTTTGCTTCTAACTTGGCGGTGAATTCATCTATATTGGGGAGATGGTCGTGGTCCAGGCTGGAAAACTCCACCTGCTCCTCGGCAGCGAAATGCACCATCTCTCCCTTGCGGTCCAAAAATTGAATGTGAAAAGCCTTGATTTCGATAAAATTCCGTTTGGCGCCGTCGGCCGTCTCTTTGATGCGGCTTCTAAGTTCTCCTTCGATTAGAACCATGCTCCCCTTGTGCAGGTATTCCTTGCAGCTCTCGGCTAATTTCTGCCAGGCCACCACTCCAATGTGGCAGACGTCCTCCCTGGGAGTTCCCAAACTGTCTTTATACTTTTTGCTGGAGGCAATCTTGAAGTTGACCACCGGGACTCCGGCCTGGGTATGCCTCAACTCCGGGTCTTTGGTGAGATTGCCGATAATCAATACCTTGTTCAGAGTAGGAAGCCTGCTATAGTTTTGCATACCTACAACCTCCTTAAGCCAGCTGAGCCTGGGCCGCCAGTTCCTTCTCCACCGTTATTAACTGTTTTTTCTCCAGGACAATGGTCAGATGCCGCAGGATGTTCTCGTCTATCCGAAAGGCGCGCTCCAACTCGGTCAGAGCCTGATTCTTTCCCTCGAACAGGGTGTAGACGTAAAACCCCTGATTCTTCTTTTTCAAGGGGTAGGCCAGATTTCTGGCGCCCCATCTATCCTGCCTGAGCACCTTTCCGCCGTAGGAGTGGATGACACCGTTGTACTTCTCTACCACCCCGTCCAAAGAGGCCCCTTCCACTGCCGGATCTATTATGTAAATTGTCTCGTACTTCCTCAATTCTCTCCTCCTCTATGGTTGTATCTATTCATCGCTTTCTCAACTCCTTCACTTATGGCCAACTCAGCCGCCTGGGCTGACATTTCAATCATCTCTTTTACGCTCTTTTTCTCCGATTTGTCAAACGGCTCCAGAACATATTCCTCAGCGGGATAATCAAGGGGGTTCATCCCAATCCCCATCCTCAGGCGAGGGAAGTCGGATGAATCTAATTGGCCGATGATGGATTTCAAGCCATTATGCCCGCCATCCGAGCCTCTGATTCTGATTCTGATTTTGCCTAAGGTGAGACTCAAATCGTCACAGATTACCAGAAGGTCTTCCGGTTTGACATCCCAGCGGTAAAGGCAGTCGGAGACTGCCACCCCGGAGTTATTCATAAAAGTGGTGGGTTTAACCAGGTACAAAACACGGTCTGAAAGGGGGACTTTGGCGTATTCGTATTTACCTCTCCCCCTTTTAGGCTTCTGCTTATGTTTTTTGGCCAGTAAATCTATGACCTGGAAGCCTAAGTTGTGCCTGGTCTTCTGATATTTTCTGCCGGGATTGCCTAAGCCCACAATAATCCTAATCATCTAACAGGTTAACGTATCTCATAAAAACATTAACATTCAGACAGGAATGTCTGCTATTAAGATAGGGGCAGCCCCTTTAATGTCAAGCCGAATTTGGAAGCTAGAAATCCCTCCCCTACCAGGAGAGGGTTCAGACTCCCTCCCCTCTTAGGGGAGGGGTGGGGAGAGGTAAGTTCCCTCTCCTAAAGGAGAGGGCGAGGGAGAGGTTTTGGTTTAAAGAAGGAAAACTCAAAACCCCTCCTTCATCCTCTCCTCTAGGGGAGGAAACCAGACTCCCTCTCCTAAGAGGAGAGGGTTAGGGTGAGGTAATCTCAATGAACCTCGTAGGGCGGGATCATTCCCGCCCTCACTTCAAGTCTAGCCGAGGAAAGGATCCTCGGCTGCGGCGGTACCGTCTTGTTCTATCCGTCATTGCGAGCCCCCGACTTGTCGGGGCGTGGCAATCTGTCCTAAGTAGGAAAATGTAGCGCCCTGGCTTTGCCTAGGGCGGGGAAAGTGATGTTCACTTTCTCGATTCCGACGCTGAGTTTTTGCTTATTTTCCCACCAAAATTGGTCGATTGACCATTAAGTAATTCAAGAGATTCTTAAGTTTGGGTAATACTACAGTTTGATAATAGTGATATGCCCTTGGGTTATGGGGACGCATATATTCGAATCCCTTGAAAATGGTGTGATTTCGGATTGTAATCCTCTCATTAAAATCATCCACCAGTATCTTTACTTCGTTAACAAGACTGACAAACTCCTCGAAATTAGGAAATTCCTTGAACTCAAAGATACTAAAGTAGAGTCTGACCATACCAGATGTTAATAATTTCCTCCATACTCCTGTATCGCTCAAATAGGCCGTTGAGTCAAAAAGCTCAGGATAGTTTCCAGGGTATGAGTTTGCACCTAGTTCAATAAGTGCACCTTCTATTAGTTTTTTTCTCTCATCTTTTTCTGATACTTCATAGAAGTGTGTTGAAGTCCAATATCCTAAGATCCCTCCAACTATGGTGAAAGTTACACCAATTACAGTATCCTTAATATATCGTTTCATGGAAATCGGACTATAATATTCAACAATTTGCGATTCTACTCCCCGGCTTCACCAGCTCTATTCCTTTCTGACACAAAGGACAACTCTCCGGAGAATAGTTCTCCACCGCCGTCGTCGCCAGCGCAAACAGCGGATGCCCGAAATCCACCTTCCCCCCGCTCCGGTCCAAAAGCACCCCAATCCCCACAATCTTGGCCCTATACCCATTCACCAAATCAATCACTTCCTGCACCGACTTCCCCGTCGTCAAAATATCATCCACAATCAGGACTTTCTGACTTGGCTTCAAATCAAATCCTCTTTTAAGCACTCTTTTCCCATTCTCTGACTCCGCAAAGAAAAATTGCTTCCTCAAGTTCTTCGCCACCTCATAGGCAATCAACATCCCCCCCGTAGTCGGCCCAATGACCAAATCAATTCTTTGCTTCTTAAAGTGATTAGCCATCTTTTTGCAGAGCAATTGCAAGTATTCCGGCTTCTTCAGGACAGCAAACTTTTCAAAATAAGTGCCGGAGTGTAAACCAGAACTCAATAAAAAATGCCCCGACAATAGGGCGCCAGACTTCTTGAAGATTTCGATGATAGGGTCTTTCTTAGGCAAGCCTATTCTCCTTTACGGTGAGTGCAAGTCGAACCGTTTATTTATAGTGAGCGAATCGAACTATTTGCCCCAAGATAAATTATGCCCAAAAAGCAATCAATCGGAAATTAAGACTACAGCCACGGCAAACTTGTCAGTGTGGGAGAGGCTTAACCCGATTTGACTCTTCTTAAGAATTCTTCTCAATCTGGGGGACATTTTTAGCTCTGGCGCCTTGTTTTTGCTCATCACAACCTCCACCTCCTGCCAGTCAATCGGCTTTGCGTAGAAATGGGACAGCGCCTTCTTAAATGCCTCTTTGGCAGCAAATCTGGCAGCTAAACTTTGGTACAGATTCTTCTTTTTCTCGCAGTAGGCAATCTCTCCTTTAGTCAACACTTTAGCCAAAAACCGCCTGCCGAACTTCTCGTGGCTGGCTTGGATTTTGCTTACTTCCAGCAGGTCTATCCCCATAGAATTCTTCAACTTTGACATCAGAATTTGCTTGCCTATTTGCAAAGCTCCAATATACTATAAACAGACTGGTCGAGGGTAGTTATTGAAAAAAACCTTTCACAGTTGATTTCATGAAGGTCGTCCCTGGCGGTTGAGCAGACGCGATGACCCCCACCCGGGGAGAGCGAACCGCAAAATACCTCCGGCGGCTGTAAAAAACCTTTACCGTGTCAAACGGAAAGGGATTTTTTTCAAGCCTTCAAACCCTCCTCCAGTTTAATTTTTCCTACTCTTTTAGAGGAGAGGGGCTAGGTTTTGATTCTGCACTTCAGTATAAAAGCAAGCTCCTTTTTGCGGGGCGGTTGGAGATCACCTTCCCCTTTTAGGGGAGGGAAGGGGAGAGGTAGGTATCTTTTATTAACTGACCGACAAGGTCTCGTACCAGTGGTAAAATCCCTGCTTGGCCAGTTCCCCTTTTAACTCCGAGGTCAACTCTTTGATGTCCATTTCCGGCAGACCCGGAGCGTTGGCCTGGCAATAAGACTTGAAGTAGTAAATCCAGTTGGCAAAGGCCTCCTGAATCCTGGTCTGGTCGATTTCCTGCTTGGATTTGAGGAAAGCAACCCGGGCCTGATTGTCCACGTAGAAATTAGTGAGATAGGAGAAAAGATTTAATATCTTGTCTTTAGCCTTGCGCAGGTTCTGGGTCACCTGATAGGCCCCCATCTGGTCCCGGTATTTGGCGGCTACCAGATTCATGGTGGTCACCAGAAGATCTACATTCACCCGGTTAAGGGCATAGATCTGATCCTGCTCCACTTCCAGGAAGGGATTGGCCTTGCCGATTTTCTTTTCTATCTGAGGCAAGACCGATTTTAGTATCAGGTTGAGGTCTGGAAAATAGATGTCTACTTTGGCCAGAATTAGGACCACGGTGGAGCGTGCATTGATTAGCCGGGCGTAGCCGGATTCGAACTTGAGTTCGGTCTGGGACAGATCCGGCCAGTTATGGGCGATCTCCTTGAGCTTGACCGCCAGGTTTTTTATAACCTCAACCGAGAAGGAGGCCGGCAAGAGCTGATAGGTGGTGGAATTGACCCGATCCAGGACCAAAATTCCGCTTACCCCTGGAACCGATTTGATCTGCTGCAGAAACTCGTTCATCTATACTCCCGCCAGGGCCAGCTGGATGTTGGTTTTCAGCTTGTTGAGGTCGCAGTCAGCTTCGGTTTCGAACAACAAAAACTTCTCCCCCCAGACCCGGAGCATTTGTTGTCTCTCTTTATACTGGGCGATGATCTGCACCGGCTTTCCCACCCGGCTGGCGGATGTTATCAGTTTGCACAAGTCTAAAGATTTGCGCACATAATCAATCTCACCCGATCCGGGCCCGGCGTTTCCGCTCTTGATTACCAGATAGTCCAAATCCTCGTCCAAAAGAAGGATCTTTTTGATTCCCGGCAAAACTGCCAGCCTCCTTTTCAATTCCTCCAGCTTCTGCTCGGTGGTCGATTTCTCAATCTCACTGAGTATCGGCAGGATTAACTCTTCCCAACTGGAGATGGCCAACTCCACTTCCTCTTTGTGCAGGCGGGCCAAAATCTCTTCGGCTTTCAGGCGGTCTGAGTCATTCTCAATAATGTGCGGCCAGGGAGTCTCCCTTTTACGAATCACCCGGCCGGAGAAGATGTGAGAGGTAACTATATTCTTGCTGGGGGAGAGGGTAAACTCGGTCTGAATCTGCAGGACCCCTTTTTCAGTCTCAATGGCCGAAAGTCTTCCTGATGGCGTCAACGACATTTTATCCTCTAAACGTCACGAGAGAGGGCTTTCTTACCCTCTATTCTATGGTATTCTCCTTTCACCACTACTTTAATCTTCGGAAGATTTGCTAACTACTTTAACTCTCGAGAGTTAAGGGATAAAATCCCTTCCCTGGCAGGGGAGGATTCATCCTGTCCGTTACAACTAGATCCGCTATGTCAGAGAATTCGTGAGGGTGAAAAGATCCACCCGGAGGGGCAAGGGGGGTGTAAAGCTCTGTTTTCCACTATTCTGCTCCAGAATTCGATTGCCCGCCTTGAGTGAGAAGCCAGCATCCAGCCCCCTTTATCAGAGCCTGATTCAAAATCTCCAGCCTGTCACAAAAAGCTTGACAGGCCTGCCTTGAACCATATTATCTTGGAGCTAGATTCCACTGGGTTTGCTCCGCGTTTGCCGGTTCAAGCAGGATTCACGCCGCCAGAGGTCTGGAGGATTGGGATGAGAAGTAAAACAACAAGTTTTGCCGCGGTTTATCTGTCGTTATCTCTGTTTTGCTGTAAAGCGCTTCTGGCCGGAGAAGTCGCCGGCTTTCCTTTTGGAAGTGACCGGGTTGAAATGGCCGCTTCGGTCTGCTGTATAGGCAATGTCACTGACAGCTTCAGCGATGGCAACCTTACACCTCTGTGGATCGACCAGACCACCTGCGGAACGGCCGCAGAGACAGCAGGACAATTAGTTCTGACCCGGCCTTCCGGCTGTGACTATCTGGACGGGCCCGGGGTCTGGCTTGACTCGGCCTACATCATCTGCGGCAATTTTGATATCCAGATTGACTTCAATCTGACCAACTGGCCCGCCCCGGCCGGAGAACACAGTGCCAATTTTTTCGTAAGCTCTGGGATTGAGTATTTTGTCATCGGAAGGCACCGGGCCGTAGCCGCCGGGGGCTGTATCCCTTACCAACAGTCCTACAAAGCCTGGCAGGGGAGCTTCAACAACTGCACCGCCACCTGGGTGCAGTCTACCGATCTGCAGGGAAAGTTTAGAATCACCCGAACTGGCACGACTCTCAACTCTTATTACTGGAATGGATCAAGTTGGGTTCTAGTCCGCACCGGCACCCTGACCACTACCCTGGTTTTCATGGGGATGTATACCGAGAGCACTGACGGCACTGCCGCCGCGGTTGCCTTCGACAATTTGAGTATCCAAAGCACCCCTCCCCCGGATGGGGATGCCGACGGGGTTCCAAACTGTCTTGATAATTGCACCGCTGTAGTTAATCCCCTGCAGGAGGATACTGATGCAGACTTGGTTGGAGATTCCTGTGATAACTGTCGCTTCCTGGCTAACAACAGCCAATTCGATGCTGACGAGGACGGGTTCGGAGACGCCTGTGATAATTGTACCAGTGTTATTAACCCTTTCCAAGAGAACGCTGATTCCGACATGTTCGGCGACTCATGCGACAACTGCCCTACGGTTGCCAACAATAATCAGCTGGAACAAGACGGTGACGGATTTGGCAACGCCTGCGACATCTGTCCCACCATAGCCAACCCCTTGCAGCAGCATATTGAACCCGGGGACGCGGATGCCAACAACAGTCACAACCTGGCTGACATAATCTCTGCCGTAAACTATATCTTCGGTAAACCGGGCTGGCCGGCCTGTTCTTCCAACACGGTTCTGTGCTGGCTGTCTGACTTGCTCTGTCGTGGAGACTGGAATGGCAATAACGGCGTAGCCTTAGACGACATCATCCGGGGAGTGAATTACATCTTCAGCAAGCCCGGCGGCCCCTGGAATCCCGTGCCGATTGGGGTTTGTTGCGTTCCTGCTTCTTAGATTCTAGTGAGAAAGTAACCCCGCGGCAGGTGGTTCAACTTTTTAATAATCCTATATCTCAAACTTATTGACATAGCAACTCCCATTCATTAGAATCTCAAAACCTGAAAGGAGGAGAAACATGAGATACATAAAACTTGCATTACTTATCTTGCTGATTGCCCTGATGGCAATCACAATCACCGCCGGAACCGTTCTGGCCCAGGACCCTCTCAAGGTGGGGCCGAACATTTACAAGCTGGTAACCGAGAATGCCAGAATAAGGGTCCTGGAGGTGACTTTTAAACCGGGAGACCAGATAGCAAGCCACTCTCACCCCGACCATCTGGGCTATGTCTTAAGCGGCGGCAGTTTGAAGATTACCAACGCCGCCGGGAAGGCGACCGATATGACAGCCAAGGCTGGCGATACCTTCTGGATACCGGCTGAGACTCATTCTGCGGTCAATACCGGCAAGACCGAGGTGAAAATTCTGGTGGTAGAGCTGAAAGAACCCGCTCCAGCCCCAGCCAAGAAGTAAGAATCCTGTCATTCTGAGTCCAGATTATTCGGGAAAATGAATTTCTTCTTATAGCCGAAAATCATTCTTCGGTTATATTTAAATCGTCTCTTGCAATGGGAGGGCGAGCCCGGTCTTCAGGTTAGTGACTGTAATTCTTAAGTGCTTCATATGCCCTTTCGTAAATGCTTCGCCTGCCATGACTTCTAACCGAATTTACTACACCTTTTTCCAACATTTCACAAAAAGCAACTCCTGAAAGAATGGGTGCGTGAAAACCAAGGGAACCGTCCTCTTTTTCCTGCAATAGCACATGCCATAGTCCACCTCCGCTGACCCCTCCAAAAGTATCGGGTAATCCGGAAGTATTATAGTTTACCCCCAAGTCTACTAAGTCAAATCCATGTAAATCAAGTTCGCTCTTAACTGGGCCATACCCGAACAATCCTAAGTTACCTATTAAGAACTCAAAATTTCCCGTCGTCCGCGTGCTAGTTCTCCATTTGCCCGGAAAACCCACTACAAACCACAACCCTAATTTAGTGGGTTGGGGATTTTCCAAAACAACCGATAAACGTTTCTCTAGGTTATAGAATACTTTCCCAGCTGCTTTGATTGATGCTACCTTAGATTGTGATAACAAAATGATCACTGCTATGTCGGGTCCTTCACATGGTTTTGTTATATCTGCAGGCGTCCCTACATCAACAATGCGGAAATCCGCTCTCTTTATCCAAAATTGGTGTTGGTCAGAGAGAATACTTAAGCCAAGCGCATCGCAATTCCTTATTTCATTGGCAACATGATGAGCCGTTAGAATACAGTTCAGATTGTATGCACTCACAAAGGTGCCTGATGCAATCAGCGGAATAGGATTCTCCACATTGCTATTTTGGCCTTTCAATAAACAGGTTGTGAAAGGGGAGATCTCAGCTATAATGGAATCTATCAGTTGTGCTGGAATGCTTTCAGAGGCTATGTATTTTTCATTTACTTGTTTCATGCTTACCCTCTATTAAAACATTACTTTACTATGGCAAAAAAGAGGCGAAGGAAGGTTCCCCTCCTTCGCCTCCTTGCCTCTTTTCTTACTTCTCTGACGATACCTGACTAACTCATGCTTAACATTTGGAAAATCCGCACTCGTAGCAGAGCACACACCCTTCTTTGTAGACCAATCCGCCGCCGCAGTCCGGACAAATCTCCAGATCAATATCCTTCTTGACGCTCTTATTCCCCTTGCCGTTGATGAAGTGCTTTTTTAGCACTTTGGCGATTGCATCCGGAATGGAAGTGACAATTCCACCCTCCTGGAAGATCTGGGAAGCACCTCCGATTCCCATCAACTGCTCGACCACGTCTTCCACCTTGACTCCGCTGCGGAAGGCTAGGGAAATCAGTCGGCAGACCGCCTCGGTGTCAGCCATGGTCGTGTAGCCCGATTTGCCGATCTGGGCGAAGACTTCAAAGGGCTTGCCATTGAAGGTGTTGACCGTGACGTAGAGGTTGCCGTAGCCGGTCTTGATCTTCTCCGTAAAGCCTTGTAAGAGATCGGGCCTCTCTTTAATTGTAACCTGCTCGGGCTTTTTGCTCTCCTTTTTGAAGGAGAGAACCTGCCCCTTGCGGCAGCCGTCCCGGTAGACCGTCACTCCCTTGCAGTTTAATTTGTAAGCCATCCAGTAGGCGGTTTCGACATCTTCGACCGTGGCTTCCTCAGGCAGGTTGATGGTCTTGGAGACGGCATTGTCGGTGAATTTCTGGAAGGAGGCCTGCATCTTGATGTGCCATTCCGGCTTGATGTCATGGGAGGTGACAAAGGATTGCTTGACATCCTCCGGGATCTCGGAGAAGTGTGCCATCGAGCCGGTCTGAGAGATTCTCTCCATCAACTCTTCAGAAAAGAACCCCCGTTCTTTGGCAACCTTTTCAAAGTGGGGGTTGACTTCCACCAGCTTGGTGTTATCCATCACGTTGCGGACGTAGGATACCGCAAAAATCGGCTCGATTCCTGAGGAGCACCCGGCGATTATGGAAATAGTCCCGGCCGGAGCAATGGTGGTGACGGTCGAGTTTCTCATGGGGGTGCCGAAGCCGGCCTCTTCGTTGAAGAAGAATGACTTTTTCCACAGAGGGAAAACCCCTCTGGTCTCGGCCAGTCTTCTGGAGGCGGCGTGTGATTTTTCCTTGATAAAGGACATCACCTGTTCCCCTAACTGGAGAGCCTGCTCGGAGTCATAGGGGATTTCAAGTAAGGTCAACATGTCGGCCCAACCCATCACCCCCAGGCCGATTTTTCTTAAGTCCTTAGTCCATTTATCAATATTATTCAGTGGATACTTATTAGCCTCTATGACGTTGTCTAAGAAGTGGACTCCTTTCTCCACTGTCCCGGCCAACTTATCCCAATCGATTTCATACTTATAGGGCCTGGACGGATTAGAAGCATCCACTACGGTCTTGAGCATCTTGGAAAGATTGATGGAGCCTAAGTTGCAAGACTCATAAGGGAGTAAAGGCTGCTCTCCGCAGGGGTTGGTGGCTTCGTATAAGGCCACCTTTGGAGAGGGGTTGCCGGAGTTCATTCTGTCCACGAACATCACCCCCGGCTCACCGGTCTTCCAGGCATGCTCGATTATCATCCGGAAGGTTTTGCGTGCATTTAAACGGACCGGCTGACCGTCTTTCAGGCAGATCCTTTTATTGCGAGGATCGATTAAATCGTAATCCTCGTCCTTTTCCACTTTTTCCATGAAGGAGTCCGGAATCACCACCGAGATGTTAAAGTTGATTAGCTCATTCAAGTCATCTTTGACGGTGATGAAGTCTATAATATCGGGATGGTCGACTCTCAGCATCCCCATGTTGGCGCCGCGGCGGGTTCCGCCCTGCTTGACCGCCTCGGTGGCGGCATTGACAACTTTCATAAATGAGACTGGGCCAGAAGCGACCCCGGAAGTTGAGGCGACCATTGAGCCTTTGGGGCGCAGACGGGAGAAAGCAAAGCCGGTACCTCCGCCGGACTTGTGGATTAAAGCGGCATGCTTGACGGTGTCGAAGATTGACTCCATGGTATCTTCGACCGGTAAGACAAAGCAGGCTGAAAGCTGACCTAAGGGGCGACCGGCATTCATCAAAGTCGGGGAGTTGGGGATGAACTCTAAGTTAGCCATCATCTCGTAGAATTCCCGGGTAGTATTCTCCACCTCATCCGTACTTACTCCGTACTTGAGGTCCGGGGCCGCCAGAGCTTTAGCTACTCTCCAAAACAGCTCCTCCGGAGTCTCTATTACCTTGCCGTTTTCATCCTTGATTAGGTAACGACGTTCCAGAACCTTTACGGCGTTTACCGAAAGATTGGGCTTGACATCTGTCCTTAATTCCTTGTCCACCTCTCCCTCCTCAATTGATGTTTAAGCGCTTTTGACTGCATTGAATTTTCTCTTCCTTAAATTTTTTACGACAAAACCATCCTTTAGGCTCCTCTTCCCAACTTTATACTTATTTTCGTCAGATTTACCGAAGCAGACGACCGCTTTGACTCATCTCAGCCCCCTGATAAACTTCCTCATTTCATCATTAATGTTGACCTTCCCCAAGGTCACCTCTGCCTCGCATCCCGGTTTTAATTCTCTCCCGTCGATTTCTATGGTCACTGTTTCACGGTAGACCAGTTCCCCTAAATGATGCGCAGCCTTCTCCAAGTCTTGTTCACTCATGCCGTTGGTGTCCACCCACTTGAGCTTGATTACACCCCACTGGGGAGTCTCAAAGTTTCTGGCGTCGATAATGTTTTTGACCATATCTGTAACCTTCATCTGCCATCCCCTAGTGTGCTACGCATCTCAGCAAAAAAGACTCTACCCTGCTTACTTAAAAGCTATTCTTCAAACCTGATTGATTTTCGGTAATTATCAAATAAAGTGGCCTCCTGTAGCCTTGTCAAGTTCTTTCTGTTGCCAAACTGAAATAAATCGCAACGGATTGTAAGAAAACGATTTTTTATATACCAAATCTTGTATATGTGCAGATGCACAGTGAAATAGAGCATCAGTCGCCATTTGTTGGCTAGGAGAAAAGGATCGCTCCAATCCTCTTAAGTCTCAAAAGCTTACCTCCGGAAGCTTCTAATGACCGAGAAAACCGAGGGATTTTTATGAGATGTTTCTATTATTTATAGGAATAATCTATGTTACATCATCTTTTCGATTAATTACCAGACAGTTAGCTTCTATCCAATTCGGCTATCGGCGTGAGGCTCTCTTGGCTTTCTTAGCCTTCTTGGCAACCTTCTTAGTCTTCTCCTGGCCCTTTCGCTTGAGCTTTTGGATCTCCCTCTCCAAAAGCCCCTCCAACCCTCCTTTTTGAGGCACATAATTAAGCAGAGTAAGCTGGAAAACCTCTGCCATGTTATCCACTAAACGAAACTCTAACTGGCTTTTGACCTTCTCAGGGATATCCTGCAAATCCGAAGCGTTGTCCTTGGGGAGAATTACCCGTCTGATTCCCACTCGGTGCGCCGCAAGCACTTTTTCCTTAACTCCCCCAATGGGGAGCACTTTGCCTCGCAGGGTAACTTCACCGGAAAGAGCGATATCATTTTGAACCGGCCGGTTACTGAAGACCGAAGCTAAGACCAGAGTAACCGCTATGCCAGCTGAGGGTCCATCCTTCGGAATCCCGCCGGAGGGGAAGTGGATATGCACGTCATGCTGGAAGAAATCATTCAGAGGAATGCCTAATACCTCAGCCTGGGAGCGGACATAGCTGTGAGAGGCTTGGATTGACTCTTTCATTACCTCACCCAGAGAGCCGGTAGTTATGACTTGGCCTGAGCCACGAACTTTTAAAGCTTCAATCGGCATAATATCACCCCCCGCTTCAGTCCAGGCTAGACCTAAGGCGACTCCGATCTCGGGCTGGGTCTCGGCCCTATCCTGTTTGATAAGCTCCGGCCCCAAATACTCTTCCAGACTATTACTCTCCATCTGCCACTGGGTCACCCCCTTGTCAAAGGCTTGGGTGGCGCACTTATGGCAGATGCTCTCCAGTTGGCGGGCTAGGTCCCGGATTCCGGCCTCCTGGGTATAGCTGCGAATCACCTTTTTCAGGGCTTCTTCGGAGATGCGAACTTGTTCCGGATTTAAGCCCAGCGCTTGACAATGGCGGGGAAGAATAGCCCTTTTGGCAATCTCGATTTTTTCATCTTCGGTGAGGGCCGAAAACTCCACGAATTCCACCAGATCGCTGATGGCCTCCGGTATCTCCTCGTAATTAGTGGCGGAGGTGATTAACCAGCACTCTGATAAATCAAAGGGAACCCCCAGGTAGGCATCCATAAAGCTGCGATTGGTCTCCGGATTGAGGATTTCGACCAGAGCCTGAACCGGCCCCTCCAGGGCCAGCTTTATTCCCAGCTTGTCGATATCCTCTATCATCACCACCGGATTCTTGACCCCGCTCTCCCGAATAGCCCTCATCACCATCCCCGGTTCATCCCCAAAGAATCTCCCCGGCCTCCCTTTTAGTTCCCGGGAATCAGTAGTCCCCTCCACGCTGAAGCGGACGAATTTTCTCCCCAGCGCCTTGGCCAGAGTTCTCCCTAACGAGGTTTTACCTGTGCCGGAAGGGCCTATCAGGCACAGAATCGGCAGCCGGGCATCGGCGCGAAGAAGATGGGCCGAGATAAGTTCTACAGCCTTGCCCTTCACCTTTTCTAAGCCGAAGAATTCCTCGTCCAGACGCCGCCGAATAGTTTCACTGTTCACTTTGGGCAAGGGATCTGATTTCCAGGGTAAAGAGATTATCCATTCCAGCCGATTGGAGACAATCCCGAATTCAGTCAAACCGGGGGGAATCAGCTTGAGCCTCTCTATATTGAGCAAAAGCTTATCCTTGACCGCCTTGGGAAGTTCTAATACCTGCAGTCGTTGCTGATACGATTCCAGTTCCCGCTGCAGTGGGTCGATTTCCCCCAGCTGCCGCCGGATTTCAGCCAGTTCCTGCCGCAGGAAAGTCTCTCTCTGGCTGATTTCAATCTTGGTCTTGGTGGCTTCCACCAATTCCGAGTTTAACCTGGCCCGGTCGATTTCAGACAGGAGCAGGGAGGACAAAAGCCTCAAGCGCTTGGTTACTTCCAGTTCCTCCAAAATTTTTCTCTTGTTGGCTAAATCAAAATGAAGCAGGTTAGCGGTTAAATCTGCCTGCCTGCCGGGGAGATTCTGATTCAGGCTCAAGATTCGCAATAGTTCGGGAGGGTAACGGCTGTCCACCTTCAAAAGTGTTTCAATCCGACCCAAGACTTCCTGCATCAGCGCCTTTTCCTCATCCGAATCGCCTCTTTTCTCATATAAAGTGACGATCTCCGCTTTCAGATAAGGACTGGTCTCGACAAATCTCTCTATTTTGACCCTTCTGACACCTTCTACCGTGGCCTCTAAGTACCATTCGGACTTATTGGAGACCTCTACCAGACTAGCCAGCACCCCGATAGAGGAGATATTCTGCGGCCCGGCTTCGATCGCCTGGGGATCAAGCGAGGGAACTAGCACCAGACTTCCCTGGGGAGGCAAATCTTCAATCAGCTTGATGTTGCGGGCTAAGCCGACGTGCAGAGAGGTGACAGTCTGGGGAAAGACCACCGTAGAAGTTAAGGGTAGGACCGGGAGGATTTGTTTTTCAGTCATGCTCTTTCTATGAGTTTCGGCAGATTATTCGGGTTAAAAACCCAATTCAATCAAACCCAACTAGAAGCCGAAGTCAACCTTTTACTTAGTCTATTCCGTCCACCTTGCCTTTACCTATTTATCTTGACAAATCCAATCCAGGATTGCTGATTAGGTTTGCTAATCCAAACTTCAGGTAAATTGGCCAATGCACAAAAGCATTCTCCTGCCACTTTTTTTATTGGCAAGTTTGCTCTCCGGCTGTCGCAGGTTTACGACTTATGACTTCCCGGTCGATCCCCGGCTCAAAGTCACGGCGCCCAGCCTGGAGCAGATTCAACCCGACAGTCTGGACTATCCCTGCTATCAATCTGCTCTGTCCCATGCTCCGATTTTGTGGTATGCCGACCGGGAGGAGCATTTTCCCACCCTCCCTTTTTTCTCCGCTTTTGACGGAATAGACAACAATGGTGACGGAAGAATAGACTTCGGGGACCCCTCCGAAGTGGCTCCCCTGGCTGAAAACTCCTCACATTCTATCGCTTCTTTGGATAGCCTGCACCAGTGGTATTGCACCCTCCCCCGGGATGAGCGCCGAAAACTGGCAGTGGTCTTTTACCGAGTCGATTCTCTGCCGGCTGATAAGGTGGGTAAGGTTTTATTCAGCGACGAACAAACCTGGATGCGCCTGAATCGGGATATCAAGTCTTACCTGAAGAATAAAGAAAAAAAACTTCTGATCTTTCAGTACTTCTTCTATTTCCTTCACGATCAGGGGCTGAAAGGGCACCCTGAAGATCTGGAGCACGCCTTTATCTTTGTCCCCCAGGATACGGCGGAGTTTTTTGGAATCGCGGCCGGAGCCGGACACTGGGACATCGTACCCAACAGCATACTGATATATCAGTCCGGGGAGCTTCCACCCTCAGACCGATATCATCTGCATCTCTTGGTGGAATTGGGGGGACACTCTCATGCTCCGGATCTGAACGGCAACGGGATATTTGAGCCGGGAGTGGATGTCAACTGGCATACCGAGCATTTCTGGGGCACCAGAGACATACAGGCCATCTCCGGCCAAGGCTCCACCTCTAAGTATCAGACCTGGATGACCTTTCAGCGCTCCGACTCCAGTATCATTTACCCGCCGGATACGGTCTTGCTCAAGAGCAAGCCATCTTCGGCGGCCTATTATCGCCTCCTGCCGGCTGATAAATTCAAAACCCTGGAAAATTCTATCCTCAGCAGTTCTTCCCAGGTCACAGAGGGGAATTCATCCAACTGGTCCAGCAATGTAGAAGAGCACTTTGGTTTTTTGAAGCAAGCCGGCTTTACTCTGCCTGAGTCTTTTGACTCCCCGGAGACAATCAGACGCCTAAGGCTCTGGAGCGGGGATAAAAGAGTCAGGATATCCGATAAGCCCGATTACGCCAATTGGAGTAAAGACAAACACAAGGTCTGGAAGCTGAGAGCTTATAACAGCTCTCCGACCGAAATCTTCAGAAACTATCTTTTCCGCCCCCGAAAATATGGGGGTCTGGGCCTGTGGGGAAAGCTGGAGCAGTCCACCAGTCCGGAGTTCCGTCTGGCCTGGATTACCCCGGCCTGGACCTGGAGGATCGTTCCTATGAAGGTAGACGGGGTCACTGAATGGCATTTTGGCTGGCAAGCCCCTAGCCCCAATCGTGGTTTCAAAAGGGAGAAAGTGACGGTAGCCTTCTATTATGACCGTTTCTATGCCCGCCTGATTTCCTGGTATACGAACTTAACTTACCTGAACAGCTCCTCTCCCTTTTCAAATTTCAGTCTGGGAGGAGGGGCATCCTTTCAGCTACCGGCCCTATCGCTGGTCAGCGTTAATCCCCTGGATACTTTCCACTGGGTACGGCTAAGGGTGGGAATCAGAGTGCCTTTGGACAAGAATGCTCTGCGCTTTGATGCTACGCATCTGGAATTGCAGCTGGGGATTCATTATTAAAGGAAGGGTTTTAACTCCCCCTCTCTCAAAAGACAGGGCGGGGTTTTGGTCTTGCTATTGTTCTCTATCTTGGAATCACTATTGCACCTTCACCGTTAATTACTTCCGTTTTCTTGTGGTGATGGAGGTACACTGTATAAGCTCCAATTACCGCATCCAAAAAGTCAGCTCTTGGGTGTACTGACTCATGCAAGGTCCAAACAAGTTTTTTCAAATCTCTTTGGATGGCTATTCGTCCTCTGAAATATTTCTTTCTCTCTCCTTCTCCAATCTTTAGCCTTACACGAGAGGCATATGGATAAATTTCAACAACTCGGATCAACTGCTTACTAAGAGCATCCTTCAGTTTTATACCGAGCTCAGAAATTCCACGGAAAAATCCTGTACCTGCAGGATATATTGCTATACCTTGCAGCCTCAATTTCCTCTCACATTCCCTGCTATTTCCATAGCTTGGCAGATTTAGGGGTGCGTCAATCCCGACCAACAGTTCATAGTCGTTGGACAACCTAATTATTTCGTCATACACTTTGTCCGTGTCAAAGTAACTTGGCTGCCCAAGAAGCTTGCAAGAACTATCTATAGTGCCAACTGCTGACCTATACTTTCCAACATCAACTCCGACGAAGAGGATCTTCAACTTTCTAGTTCATAAAACCGCGTTAGATTTACTTCAAATACCTCTCAAACCACCCCGCCATCCTTCTCAACCTCTCCAATCTCCTGTCCGGCCTCCCGGTGCGGGATAATCCGTGAAACTCCTCCGGAAATCTCACAAACCCCACCTTCCGTTTCAAGACTTTTAGAGCCGTAAACAACTGCTCCGCCTGCTCAATCGGACAGCGCAAATCCCCTTCATTGTGAATTATCAAAAGCGGAGTGCGGATGTTTCTGACGTAGTAAATCGGGGACATCTTCAAATAGTGATCCCAGTTTTCCCACACCCTGCCGCCGAATTCGCGCCAGTCCTCGAAACCTATATCTGAACTGCCGAAGAAGGAGAGTAGATTAGAGATGCTTCTTTGAGTAACTGCTGCCCTAAACCTTTGGGTATGTCCCACCACCCAGTTGGTCATATAGCCGCCATACGAGCCTCCAGTGATGCCGACTCTATTCTTGTCCACGTAAGGCTTGGTGCAGAGGTAATCGGTCCCGGCCATAATATCCTTGTAATCAATATTCCCCCAGTCCGCCACGTTAACGCCTGCGAACTTTTCCCCGTATCCCTGTCCCCCTCTGGGATTACAGAAGAAAACTACATACCCCTTGCCCGCCAGATATTGCATTTCATGCATAAAGACATAGCCATACTGCACCCGGGGACCGCCGTGAACTTCCACTATGGCAGGATATTTCTTTTTAAGGTTGAAATTCGGCGGCTTTAGAATCCACCCCTGAATCTTCTGTCCGCCGTAAGAAGTAAACCAGTGCTCTTCCGGAATGCCAACTGCAAATTTGTTGAACCACTCCTTATTTACCTCGGTTAGACGCTTGCTTCTGCCTGAAAGATTGGCAATGCTCGCATCCCCGCAGGAAGTAAAATCCGACTGCAAGAATGCAATCTGTGATCTCTTCCCGTTCATGTCAAAATCAGCAATCCGGTGCTTCCCTCTGGTCAACTTGCTCAATTTCCCATCCAAGGTGACGCAGGATAAGTCTACGCTGCCGCTGTCTGAGACTACAAGAAACAGCTTCTTGCCATCCTTCGACCACATCACCCGGCCGCCGTGCGCCGCTTCACCGGTATCAGATATTCCTATGTCCATGCACATCCGGTCTAATTTGGGAGTTAAATCCCGGGCGGAACCTTTTTTGCCCGGCTCCACCACCCAGACGTGGTAATTGGTAACTCCCCAGGCATCTTTGGTATTGGTGTGCCCCAAAAAAGCGATTTTTCTCCCATCCGGAGACCATTCCGGTGCAGCCTTGGGACCATACGGCGCGGGCACTTTGCGAAAGTTTTTCCCGTCTGAGTTTACCAGGTACAAATCATACTTATCCGTATCCATATCCGGATCCGGCTGTCGGTTGGAGACAAAGCAAACAATTTTGCCGTCCGGGGAAAAAGCAGGAAAGGCTTCTTCATACTTCCCGCGGGTCAGCTGAGTCCCCTTGCCGGTGGCGACCTCATATTTCCAGATGTGAAATAAGTCTTTGGGAAACCAGCCCTCCCCGTCTACCCGGTAAAAGAGACGGCGAATCTCCCTGAAAACCGGAGCAACTTTTTTTCCTTCTTTATCTTTGTGAATCTCAGCTTTGCGGAAAGCACACAAATAATACTTTCCATCCGGGGACCAGGAAAGCTGCTGAAAGGCTCCATCCTCCTCCACTATTTTGTGGGCTTCTCCCCCATCCCGGTTGATGACGTGGATGCCGACTTTTTCACCTCTCTTGGAGATAAAGGCGATCTGTTTGCCGTCCGGCGACCAAACCGGAGAGGAATCCTTGTATTTCCCGAAGGTGAACTGCCGGTTGTTCTTGCCGTCTATTCCAATTAGCCAGAGATGAGAGTAGTATTTGTTGTCCTTCTCATCAATGTGCTCTAAGACGTAGATAATCTCTTTTTCATCTGGAGAAATGGCCACCTGCCGCAAAAATTTCAGAGAGAGCAAATCTTTTTCCGTGACCGCGCGCTTCTTCGTCATTTAAACTTCCTCCTCATTATTTCTGGCAAGTTACCAAATTCACAAACAAGGAGCAAGCAGAAACCGATATTTGTCAGCCCAGATTGGCTTCATTTTGGCCATTCCACATCCGATACTAACCAAGTAAGCACTTTTTACCCCCGCTCAGCCGTCGATTCTGACTGAGTTTGAAGTAGAAGGTTTCAATAGGGAGGATGTATGTGCAAGTTCATCAGATTGAGTTTGACACTGGCTCTAGCGCTGGCCATGGGTGCTCAAGCCTTTGCCGCCAAGATCGGAGTAGGCGCCTTCTGGGGCAAAAACATTCCGGTAGTCCAGCAGGACGCCTCGGTGGACAACTTATGGGGTATGAAATTGATTTTTGTCCCCCTCTCCTTTGTTTCCATCCAGCCCAATTTTACTCACTCCGGTATGGGGCAGGCCAGTATTAACCTGGGAGGAATATCTCAGATCAGAGAAGGCGGCCAGATTAAATCCTGGGGAATAGACCTCCTGCTGGGCAACTTTAACTCCAAATTCTTTCATTTTTTCATTCTGGGAGGCATTGCCGCCAGCTCCATTCAGAAAGAGAACCTGCCGGATTTGAATTCTACCGGCTTCACCGGCGGCCTGGGATTTGAGCTCATTCCGGTTAAATCAGTCGGTATCGAGACTATGGCCAAAGCCGCTTTGATACCGCTACAGGAAGGCGGCGCCAAGGATAATCTGGGAATCACAGGGGGAATAAACTTTTACTTTGGATTATAAAATAGGGAGGTAAAATGCAGAAAGTTTACAGATTCTTTGTCCTGGTTTTATTTTTGACAGCATCGAGTCTCATAGTATCTGGTTGCCTTTTATCCGGCACCTTTGTAATGGATTTAAGCTTGAACGAAATGCTCTTTGCCACTCAGAGCATGTACACCCAGCAAATTGATGTAACTACTAACCAAACCTGGCAGGAGCACAAGGACCAGATAAAGGACATCACCGACATCGGC
>Ga0154806_122_pt1 | contig 24936 bp, 21 predicted proteins | sample Rifle2008BG16ft_FD_105814 | JGI IMG/M metagenome (GOLD analysis project Ga0154806, IMG submission 105814) | candidate division Zixibacteria bacterium RBG_16_50_21
AAAGATTGTTTCAGCTGGCCCCCTGGCGGCCAGCCCTCAGGTGTAACTTTTTCGACCGCCGTGCATCTGATCATGTGCATGGCAGGTAAAATTCCAGCGCTTCATACCGTCTATACTATGTAATGAAAAGAGCTGGTGAAATAAAACAAAGGAGATCTGTAAATGGAATTTAATCTGAGCGGGCTGTCCGCCATGGGTAAGGAGAAAAACGAGATCCCGGTCAAAGTCTTGATCCTTGGATCGGGACCGGCCGGGTTGACGGCAGCCTTGTATGCGGCCCGAGCCGACCTGGAACCGCTGCTGGTCGCCGGCCTGGAATTTGGCGGCCAGGTCTCACTTACTTATACGGTCGAAAACTATCCTGGCTTCCCGGAGGGCATCGGCGGTCCTGACCTGACCGAGCTCTTCCGCAAGCAGGCCGAACGCTTCGGAACTCGCTTCGATTACGATATCGCCACCGCTGTCGACCTGAAACAAAAACCGTACCTCGTCGAAACCTACAATTCAAAATACCTGGCCGATTCCCTCATCATCACCACCGGCGCCACCCCGCGCCACCTGGACGTGCCTGGGGAGAAGGAATTGACCGGCCGCGGAGTCTCGTACTGCGCCACCTGCGACGGCTGGTTCTTCAAAGGCAAGGATGTCCTGGTCGTCGGCGGGGGCGACAGCGCGGTCGAGGAAGGCCTGTTCCTGACGCGCTACGCCGAACACGTGACCATCGTCCACCGCCGCGACGCCCTTAGGGCGAGTTCTGTGCTGCAGACCCGCGCCAAAGCCAATCCCAAAATGTCCTTTCTGTGGGATACCACCATCAGCAAGATCCAGGGAGACACGGGCGTCGAATCTGTGATTTTCAGGAACCTGAAATCTGGCCAGGAAACTCTGCGCAAGACGGATGGAGTATTCATCTTTATCGGTCATAGCCCAAATACGGAATTATTCGCAGGCCAGCTGGATATGGACGAGAGCGGTTATTTGAAAGTCGACCACAAAATGCAAACCAGCCTGCCAGGTGTGTTTGCGGCCGGCGAAGTGGCCGACCCGCACTTCAGGCAGGTGATCACCTCTGCCGGCATGGGTGCTGCTGCGGCTATCCAGGCCAACCACTACCTGGATTCGCTGGATGAGCAGGTCGAAGAAAGCCAGGTCCTGGACGCAGTGTAAGGGCGGAGTATTTCATGATCATTTTCCCCGAACCGCTAAGTGCGCTCAGAAAGAAATAGGGTTACCTGCAGCAGGCATACCTGGTGCAGGACGGAGGAGAAAATTCACTAATGAAAAATAAAGTTTCGATCGTCGGCGCCGGGATGACGGGTTCAACCACGGCACACTGGCTCGCCGAGCTGGAAATTGCCGACCTGGTCCTGGTCGATGTGGTCGAAGGCATGCCGCAGGGTAAAGCCCTCGACCTGCAGGAAGCATTGCCCGTGATCGGGAAAGATGTGCGGGTCGTGGGCAGCAACGATTACAGTGATACCGCCGGATCGGATATTGTGATCATCACAGCCGGCTTGCCGCGCAAACCCGGCATGAGCCGCGATGACCTTCTTTACGCGAATGCCGATATCGTCCGGAAAGCGAGCGCAGAAACCATTCGTTACTCGCCTGATGCGATCTATATCGTCCTCACCAATCCCCTGGATGTGATGGCTTACCTGGCGATGAAGACCACCGGGATTGAGCCTCACCGCGTGGTGGGGCAGGCCGGCATCCTGGATTCAGCTCGCATGCGCGCCTTCGTTTCCATGGAAATGGGAGTCAGTGTCGAGAATGTCCACTGCTACGTCCTGGGAGGCCACGGCGACGAGATGGTGCCGCTCACCAGGCTTTCTAACGTTGCAGGGATTCCGCTCGACCAGGCGTTGCCCGCCGACCGGTTGGCAGCCATCGTGGAACGCACCCGCAAGGGTGGCGGGGAAATCGTCAGCCTGTTGAAAACGGGCAGTGCCTATTATGCACCCGCCGTCGCGGTAGCCCAGATGGTCGAAGCCATCCTGAAGGACAAGCACCTGATCGTCCCCTGCGCAGCATACTTGGACGGCGAATACAGCCTGAAGGATATCTTCTTCGGCGTGATGGTGCAGCTGGGAAGAAAAGGCGTCGAAAAAGTGCTCGAATACAGTCTGGACGAAGCTGATCTGGCTGCTCTCAAGCTTTCCGCTGCCGGTGTAGCAGAGAACATTGCGAAACTAAATTTATAGCTGGATAAAAAATCTCCTGGAGGCAACATGGTTCTGAAAGCGAAAATCGCGGCCAGTATCCCGGCCTGGCGTGAAAGAGTAAAAAAGCTGCTCAACGAGAGCGGTGATGTAAAAGTGGGTGAAGTGACCATACGCCAGGTGTACGGCGGTATGCGTGACGTTGAATCGCTGGTGACGGATATCTCTTACGTCGATCCGACAGAAGGGATCAGGCTGCGCGGCTTTACAATTCCAGAACTTGTAGAATTGCTCCCCAGGCGGTCTGGCGACTTGATGCCGCTGGTCGGGGGATTATATTACCTTTTGTTGGTCGGTGAAATCCCAACCCTGGCGGAAGCGCTCGAAGTTGAAGACGAGTGGAAACAGCGCAGTGAAGTGCCGGATTACGTGTATGAGGTTCTCACCACGATGCCTGAATGCACCCAGCCGATGACCCTCTTTACGCAGGCGATTTTATCATTGCAGTGCCAGTCGATATTTGCACAGCAGTATGACGCTGGCGCTCAACGGGAAGACTATTGGGAATATATGCTGGAAGACAGTCTCAACCTGACTGCCAAGCTGCCGGCCATCGCAGCTTTCATCTACAACCTGAAATTCAAAGAGCGAAAAATCCAGCCGGTGAACCCTGACCTGGATTGGAGTGCTAATTTCGCTAAGATGATGGGAGTGCGGGACCCGCTCTACGCTGAGCTTTCCCGGCTTTTCTTTATCATCCATTCCGACCATGAAAGCGGAAATGTCAGTGCCCACGCCACGCACATGGTCGGCTCTACACTTTCAGATATTTATTATTCCACCTCCGCCGGGATCAACGGGCTGGCAGGTCCGCTGCATGGCCGGGCTAACCAGGAAGCCCTCAGCTGGCTGAAAGATGTTCATGAGAAATATCACGGTGTACCTTCCCAAGAAGAGTTGAAGGCATTTGCCTGGGAGACGCTCAAATCCGGGCAGGTCATCCCGGGCTATGGTCATGCGGTGCTGCGTAAAACCGACCCGCGCTTCACTGCCCAGCTCGAATTTGGCAAGTCCAATTTCCCGGAAGATCCGATCTTCAAGCTGGCTTCAATGGTGTATGAAATCGTTCCGGATGTACTGATCGAGCAGGGCAAAGCCAAGAATCCCTGGCCGAACGTGGATGCTATCAGCGGCTCTCTCCAGCATCATTTTGGCATCCAGGACCTGGATGAGAAAGGCATGTACGGTTTCTACACCGTTTTATTCGGTGTCAGCCGGACTCTGGGAGTCTCAGCCAATGCGGTCTGGGCCAGGGCGCTCGGCCAGCCGATCGAACGGCCGAAATCACTGACTACCGCCATGCTGGAAGAGATCGCCGCCAGGGAACACACCCGGGCCTGAGCGTTCCAGGCTAGTCATTCTGAAAGGTTGTGAAAAAATCACCTCTCCTCAAGGTTAAAGAAAGCGGGTAAGATGTGACCATCCTTCTTAACCCTTCGAGGCCAACTATGGATAACACCCTTTCAGAATGACTTTTTTTTTGTGACCTGCGAAGTGGTAGCGGCTTATTACAACTTATGGGGCTGGTGTGACTGCTTCACTTTGGCTCAGCCAGGTGAACACGCGTGAGACACTGATTGCGCCTGCCGGCTCCCAAACCGTATTGCCTTCCTCGTCGGTGCCAGCCTGCCGTACCGTCACAACCCACCAGCGGTAAATATGTGGGATACCGTCACCGGCGCGGAACGAGGCGGGGACGATATATTTGGTGTCGCTGACATATTCGACGATTTTGCGTCCCTGTCCTTCCGTCAGGTCTTCCACCGAAACGGCGTAGGCTTCATTTTCTCTCAGGTTTCCCACCGAAGCCCACTGCAGGGTGATGATCTCGTTGATCTGGGCGAAGACAGCTCCATCGGCTGGCAGCAATAAATTGACGGGTGGATACGGCGGGGGCAGCGTGGGGGTGGGGCTGGGTCCGGGAGTCGCCTCACGCATACACAATGGAATTTCGAGCTGTTGGCCAAACCGCACCACGTCGTTCACCAGGCCGTTCCAATCACGGATTGCATCCATCCGGACGTTGTAATTCAACGAAATGGCACTCAACGTATCGTTCTCTTTTACTGTGTAGAAATCCAGCGGGCAGGCAGCTTTTGTAGACTCGGCGGGATTTAGAGTCGCGCTGGGCAGTGTCGTTGCTGTGGGAGTCGGCTGGGGAATTTGCAGAACCTGTCCTTCGATCAGGGTGCTGCAGTCCGCCGGCAGGTCATTTTGAAGCACAATCGATTGGATGGTCACTTCGAAGCTGAAGGCAATGCTTCCGCATGTGTCGCCGAGTTTTACTGTATAGGCCAGTGGAGTGACCGTGGGTTGAGGGGTATGGGTTGGCGTTGGAATATCTGGCGTGGCTGTCAGGGTTGGTGCTGAAGTCGGAGTGAGAGTCACCGTTTCCGTGACCACCTGGACCGGTGCTGCTGCCCTCCCCAGGGCAACATAAACCATGATTGCCCCGATACCGAGCAGCAGCGCCAATAATCCAAAGGCTACTGGCAGGCTGAGCGTGATTTGCGGTAAGCGGCTTCCCTGCACTGCTTTGTTGTTTTTGGCTGATTTGTCGCTTTTCGTCAAATCAGTCCCGCACACCAGGCATCGGTTTGCATCGATGCTGAGACGTGTCCCGCATGTCGGGCATATTTGAGTGGGTGAAGTGCTTTTTTCTGGACTCATAAAGTGTTATCAGACCGGAGATGCCCCAATTTCCGACCGTGGCGATTATACCAGCCTTCAATGGCCGGTGAAGGATTGATTCTCAAGTGTCAAATTCTGGTATATTAGCTTTGTGACCCCGTTAAGCCTGTATCTTCATATCCCTTTCTGCCGCCACCGCTGTGGGTACTGCGATTTCAACACTTATGCTGGCATCGAAACCATCATCCCGGGTTACATCACGGCCCTGGCTGCCGAAATTCGATGGTTAAGCGCCTGGAATGTCGATAAACTCCCCTTACACACAGTCTTCTTCGGCGGGGGTACACCTTCACTGCTGCCGGCCGCCGGCATACAACGAATCATGGAGGAAGTCTCGAATTCTTTCCAGTTGTCCGAGAACGCTGAATTCTCACTGGAAGCCAATCCAGGAACCTTGTCCCTCGATTACCTGAAAGACCTGCGAAGATTAGGGATTAACCGGTTGAGTATTGGTATGCAATCGGCGCATCCGGGTGAATTAGCCCTTCTGGAACGAGAACATTCATATCTTGATGTGATCAACTCGTTCACCTGGGCACGTAAATCTGGTTTTGACAACATCAATCTTGACCTGATTTTCGGCCTGCCAGAACAGGTTGCCCGCACCTGGAAACGCAGCCTGGACCTTGGTCTTGGACTGCACCCTGAGCATTTCAGCCTCTATTCGCTGACACTCGAGCATGGAACACCCTTTGGCTCCTGGTCGGCGAAAGGTTTGATCTCACAGCCTGACCCTGACCTGGCTGCCGATATGTATGAATGGGCATGCGAGAGACTCGCAGAAAGCAGCTATACCCATTATGAAATCTCCAATTGGGCGAAAAACGTGACAAAAACAGCCAGGAGTGTTACGAGCGAATTTTCCTGCCAGCATAATCTTCAATACTGGAAGAATCTGCCCTATCTGGGTTGCGGGGCTGGTGCGCACGGATATTTCAACGGAGTTCGAACCGCCAATGTGTTATCACCGTACGCCTACATCCAGCGGATGTCAGGAAGCAGGATCGATCAACCAAAAACGATAGAAAAACCATTACAAATAGATGTAAATTCAATCACCCCAGATCTGATTAGCTCCCATCTTCTGCCTGAATTTTGCGGCTCCCCAGCCGCAATCAGTTCACAGCGGATTGACAAGCAGACCGAGATGGATGAAACGATGATGATGGGTCTGAGGCTGGTTCAGGAAGGTGTCTCCAACCAGGTCTTCCGGGACCGGTTTGGAATATCCCTGGATGAGGCTTACCCAGATCAGATCGCGCTTCTGCAGTCACAAGGATTGGTTGAGTGGGGACCTCCGGACGACGCTTCGCTTTGCCTGGCCAGAAAAGGCATATTGCTGGCAAACCGGGTTTTCGTGGAGTTTATCAGCTAATCTACAGCAGTTTTGCAGTTCAATTCGCGCGGGCCAGCAGTTGTAAAGTTAGCTCCTCCAGTGCTTCGCCTGCCGATCCCTTGGGTTGAGCTTTTCGTAAGGATTGCAGTGCTTGGTCTGTTAACTGGTTGGCGTGATTTTGAGCATATGCACGAGCCCCTTCTGCTTCAAGGAGAATTGTCAATGTAGGGACATCGGATTGGTTTACTGGTCCTTCAATCCACTTGCGGGCAAATTCTCCATTAAGGCTCAGGGCAAAAAGAACCGGTAAAGATTTCTTGCCTGTCAGCAGGTCACTTTTTGTTGACTTTCCCATGCGCTGGTCGTCCCCCCAGATACCCAGGATATCATCCTGTACCTGAAATGCAAGTCCAAGTTGTTCGGCAAATTTTACATAGGCCGTGTGCAGATCCTCAGGAACTCCGGCTATCATCGCTCCCAGGTCCGCGCATGTTGAAAGAAGCGCAGCAGTTTTCCCTTTAACCATTGGCCAGTAAGCGTCCAGATCAAATTGATTCGATGATTCGTAAGCCAAGTCCAGGTATTGGCCATGAGTTAGCTGGAGACAGGTTTCCTGCAGCAGGCGGGAGGCCTTCAGGGCGATTTCAAGGTTTGTGGTTTCATTCAGGTGCAGAATTGCCAGGTGAGCTAAAGAAAACATTGCATCTCCGGCATTGATGGCCTGGGCGATCCCCCAACGTTTCCAAACCGCATCGCGGCCGCGCCTTGTTGGGCTTTGGTCCTGGATATCGTCGTGAATCAGTGAAAAATTATGCACCAGCTCAACCGCTGCTGCAGCAGGCAGGGCTGCCCTAAAATCACCCTTTCCAGCTTCGGTCACCAGTAATAACAATAATGGGCGTATTCTCTTACCCATCAGGCTGGATTGGGAGGGATCACGATCCCAGCCCATATGGTAAGCCAGCATTGCATAATTTTCTTCCAGGCCTGGCTGCAGGGTAATTTGAACCGATTTATGTAGCTCTATTTCAATAAAAGGAAGGTATTTAGCTGAAAGGTCTGAAAGTGACATGAATTACGATAACTTCAAGAGCGGCGTTGCCGCCATAGATTCAAGGTCTTTAGCACCGCAGGCGAACATGCATACCTGCATTTCATCCCGGATTTCGTGGATCGCCGTGATTGTCTCTTCAGCTGAAACAGCAGCAGCTTTAAGGAATGGGCTGGCTAACCCACCCATAGCTGCTCCTAGCGCCAGGCACTTGGCAAGATCCACCCCAGAACGTAATCCACCGGAAGCGATCACCTTGAGACCGGGGGCAATAATCCGTACATTCTGGATGGCATCCGCCGTGGGAATCCCCCAGTTCACAAATGCGGCTGCCAGTCTCGCCTGGCTGGGATTTTTCGCCCGGTACATCTCCACTTGAGACCAGGAGGTGCCACCTGCTCCAGCGACATCGATAGCTGAAACACCGGCATCCAGTAATAAATGGATATCAGCCTCAGAAAAACCCCACCCGACCTCTTTGGCGATTACTGGGACTTGCAGGTTTCGACAAATGTCTTCGATTTTCTTACACAGACCAGAAAAGCGCGTGTCCCCCTCCGGTTGAACAGCTTCCTGCAGTGCGTTCAAATGCAGGATTAAAGCATCCGCTTCTATCATTTCAACTGCCCGGCGGCATTCCTGGATTCCATATCCATAATTGAGCTGAATAGCACCTAAATTTGCGAAGAGAAGAATTTCAGGGGCAAATTTCCGCAGCTGGAAAGTCGACGCCAACTTTGGATTTTCAATCGCCGCACGCTGCGAACCCACTCCGATAGCTATACCAGATTCTTGAGCTGCAACTGCCAGGTTCTGGTTGATCTTTGCCGCTTCCTGGGTTCCACCTGTCATCGATGAGATCAGGATGGGAGCCTGCAATCGTTTGCCAAATATCTCCAGGCCGAGATCGACATCCTCAAGGTTTATTTCGGGTAAAGCGCGGTGAAAAAACCGGTATTTCTCAAGTCCTGTGGTCACTCCAGAACGCACGTCATTTTCAAGATTGATGCGAATATGATCCGATTTACGCTCGCTGATCGGCGTAACTTTCTTCATGCGCTGGTGTTCCTTCAGGGTGAGCCTATCTTACCACAGGCTTGACTTTACAGGCGACACGATTACAATATGGCGCATATCAGATAACACCCTTCGAAGGAGGAATTCAATGTCAGACACATTTTCAGAGGTCAAAGAAATCATCGTTGATCTATTGGGTGTCGATGAAAGTAAAATTACACTTGAGGCGCGTTTTCGGGAAGAGCTAGAAGCCGATTCCCTTGACCTGGTTGAATTGATTATGGCGTTTGAAGATAAATTCGGTGGAGAGATTTCTGACGAGGATGCTCAAAAAATCACAACCGTTGGAGAAGTCGTAATTTATATTGAAACTCGAATGAAAAACTGATGTTCCAGCCGATTTTCACGTCGAAAGCATACTTTTCCAAGTCGTTCTCCGAAAGAATTTCTGTAATTTAGCTGAAGAAGCTTGTAAAGAAAAATTCCGACCTGAAAGGGTCGGAATTTTTCGACTCAAATGCCAGCTTTCAGCAATGTTGGAATTTCTTCTGGATGCCTGGCAACTTCAACACCGGCAGTTTTTAGTGCGGCGATCTTCTCATCAGCAGTTCCGGACCCGCCCTCGATAATTGCCCCGGCATGTCCCATCCTCTTCCCAGGAGGCGCAGTCTGACCGGCAATAAAACTGACAACTTTCTTCGTCATCTTACTTTGAATAAATTCAGCTGCTTTTTCTTCGTCCGTTCCGCCGATCTCTCCGATCATAACCACTGTTTCCGTTAATCCATCATCCTCGAAAAGAGCTAAACAATCGATGAAATTGGTGCCGTTAATCGGATCGCCCCCAATACCAACACAGGTGCTCACCCCAATCCCTTTTAACATCAATGCATACAGCACTTCATAAGTCAGAGTCCCTGATCTCGAGACCACGCCTACACTTCCCGGTATCGAAATGTTTCCGGGGATAATCCCAACTTTCGATTCTCCAGGTGTGAGCAGCCCCGGACAATTAGGTCCGATCAACCGCGAGCCAGTCGCATCCAGGTACACTCTGACTTGCATCATATCTTGAACCGGTATTCCTTCTGTGATGCAAACTACGAGTGGGATACCAGCATCTGCGGCTTCATAAATTGCATCTGGGGCGAACCTGGCAGGCACGAAAATTACGGAAGCATCCGCACCGGTGGCGTCAACAGCAATCCTGACAGAATCAAAGACAGGGACCTTTCCATCCAATACCCATTCCCCTCCTTTCCCGGGTGTAACACCTGCCACGATATTCGTCCCATAAAGAAGCATCTGTTCAGTATGGAAAAGACCCTCGTTACCTGTCATTCCTTGGACAAGGACTCGTGTATTCTTATCAATCAGAATGCTCATAATCAATTAGCCTCGTTGCGCCACCGCGACTGCTTTTTCAGCTGCTTCAACCAGGGTTTCAGCAGTGATCATATTTGCATCCGCTAAAATCCGCCTGCCTTCTTCGGCATTGGTTCCCACCAGCCTGATCACCATCGGGACATTAGGTTTTACTTCCTCGATCGCTGCCAATATACCACGGGCAACTTCATCACACCGAGTAATTCCTCCAAAGATATTGTATAAGACGGCATTGACATTCCGATCGGTCAGGATGATCCGCATCGCGGCCGAGACTTTATCTGAGCTGGCACCACCACCGATATCCAGGAAATTAGCAGGAGAGCCTCCGAACAATTTTAAAATGTCCATGGTGGTCATGGCCAATCCTGCCCCGTTCACCATACACCCGATATTTCCATCCAGTTTGATAAATGACAGACCATAGCGCCGGGCTTCGATCTCGGATGGGGCTTCTATATCTAAATCTCGCATTTCGGCTAAAGGTTGTTGGCGAAACAAGGCATTGTCATCGATCACCATTTTCCCATCCAATGCCAGGAGCTTTTGACCAGTTGTCACAACCAGCGGGTTGATTTCTGCCAAGGTCGCATCGCAGTCCTTGTATACCTGCCACAGACCTTTCGCAATTTGCAGAAACTGTCTCCAACATTCACGGTTCAAATCGATCCCGGCAGCGATATCTCGCGCCTGGTAATCCCTCAATCCAAGGAGTGGGTCGATCAGGATTTTTACAATTTTTTCTGGGGTCTTCCGGGCGATTTCCTCGATCTCCACTCCTCCGGCTGATGAAGAAATCATCACTGGGCGGCGCGCATTTCTGTCATTCGTGATCCCCAGGTAGATCTCCGCCTCAATTGGAGCAGCTTCATCAACCAGAACTTTCCTAACTGGCAAACCTTTGATTTCCATTGCCAGAATCTGGTCCGCAAATTCCGCTGCCTCTTCGGATGTTTTGGCCAGGCGAATTCCACCGGCTTTTCCTCTGCCGCCAACGAGCACCTGTGATTTGATCACCACCCAACTTCCCAAATCCTTCGCTATTTGTTTTGCTTCATCCGCGGTGGCTGCCACACGCCCTTTAGGGATTGGGATTCCGTACCTGGAAAAGATCTGTTTTGATTGATACTCATGCAGTTTCATTCAAATCCAATCTCCCTCATTATTTGATGATCAGTAGTATCAAATAAGTAAACAGTTGCCATTCTACCATGTGAAAACGCCCCTGAATGTTATCAGAGGCGTTTGCTTGCGATTGGCTGGGGATCGAGGATTCGAACCTCGACGTACGGATTCAGAGTCCGCTGTCCTACCGTTAGACGAATCCCCAAAATTTCAGGAATTTTACCATGTTTAGGACCTCACGTCAAACCATGGGCTCATGTCCAAATAATCCATTGTGGTAGAAATGTGCCAGAGAAACGAGTGAACCGTTTGTTATAATAATCTTTTATTCTCAGAAAAGAGAGACTAAGATGGATGAAATTGAAAAACCACATTCGACCAATTTTATTCGAGAAGCAGTACAGGAAGACTTAAACTCTGGTCGATTCCAACGCGTACACACCCGCTTCCCACCCGAACCGAACGGTTATTTACATATCGGGCATGCAAAAGCACTCACAATCGATTTTGGAATTGCAAGGGATTTCCAGGGATTGTGTAATCTTCGTTACGACGACACAAATCCCGTCAAGGAAGACATGGAATATGTGGAATCAATCAAGGAAGACATCCACTGGCTAGGTTTCGACTGGGTAGACCGGGAGTATTATGCTTCTGATTATTTTGACCAGCTGTATGAGTGGGCTGTCTTTCTAATCAAAAAGGGAAAAGCGTATGTTGACGACCTGTCACCCGATGAGATTCGCAAGCACCGCGGAACCTTAACCGAACCAGGCAAAGAAAGCCCATACCGGAATCGTTCGATTGAAGAAAATCTCGGCCTCTTCGAGCGCATGCGGACGGGGGAGTTCAAAGATGAAGCACGTGTCCTGCGTGCAAAAATCGATATGGCATCTGGAAATATAAATTTGCGCGATCCGGTGATGTACCGTATCCTGCATGAACCCCCGCATCACCGCACAGGCGGTCAATGGTGTATTTATCCGATGTATGATTATGCCCACGGTCAATGTGATTCAATTGAGGGTGTGACGCATTCTCTTTGCTCCCTCGAATACGAAGACCACCGTCCACTTTATGACTGGTTTCTGAACGAGCTTGAGATTTATAAACCCAGGCAAATCGAATTCGCCCGGCTTAACTTGAGTTACACTGTTTTAAGTAAACGGAAATTAATCAAACTGGTACAAAATAATTATGTCTCCGGTTGGGATGACCCGCGCATGCCTACTCTTTCGGGACTCAGGCGGCGAGGATACACTCCTGAGTCGATCCTTGATTTTCTCAACCGTGTGGGAGTTGCTAAAAATGACAGTATTGTAGATATCGAATTGCTCGAGCACTGTATTCGTGAAGATTTAAACAGGCGAGCGCAAAGAGTGATGGGTGTCCTCAACCGATTAAAGCTGGTCATCATCAACTATCCTGAGAACCAGGTTGAGGAGATGGAAGCGATTAATAATCCGGAAGTTCCAGGTATGGGGACACGGAAAATTCCTTTCTCGCGCGTCCTTTATATCGAGCAGGAGGATTTCAGTGAGTATCCCCCTCCAAAATTCCACCGCCTGGCGCCTGGACGGGAAGTGCGGCTGCGTTATGCTTATTTTGTGAAGTGTGTCGATGTGGTCAAAGATGAATCGGGACAAATTACAGAGGTCCATTGCACCTATGATCCCGAAACGCACGGTGGAGATGCACCTGATGGAAGGAAACCCAAGGCCACCCTGCATTGGGTATCTGCCTCCCATGCCAGGAGAGTCGAGGCACGAATTTTTGACCGCCTGTTTTTGAAAATCAATCCAGATGACGTGGATGATGACCAGGATTTTACCGCCAACATCAATCCTGAGTCTATCAAGGTAATCGAGAATTGCTTTGTGGAGCCATTCATCGATACAGTCTCAGTTGGAGAACGTTTCCAATTCGAACGCCAGGGATACTTTTATGTCGATCCAGACTCAAGCCCTGGTTGCTTGGTGTTCAATAGAACAGCTTCGCTGAAAGACACCTGGTCAAAAATACAAAGAAACCAGACCTGAAAGCAAATTTCAACGGCGGGCTGGATTTACTTATCCAACCTCTTGTGCATACTTAAAACTCTATCGATATTCTCAGGAATCTTCCTCGGAAAGTGAAGACAGAAGAGCTACTGCATTATTCAATCTTGCTAATACCTTCTCTTTCCCCAGGATCTCCATGCTTTCAAAAAGTGGTGGACTCACGGTTCGTCCAGTTATTGCCACTCTGAGTATCCCAAACAGCTGTCCCGCTGTTAGTCCGAGCTCATCTGCCAGCGCTCTCAATAATGGCTCGGCATTTTCCAGGTTGATCGCCGGTAAATCCGAAAGAATTGTGTATGCGCCACGGGCGGCAGCCAGTGATTCTTCCGTGCTCATCTTGTTCCCGATGAGCTGTCCTGGTTCAATTTGAACCTCGTTTGAAAATAGAAAGCCTATCCAGTCAGCAGCTTCATCCAGGGTGACGAGCCTTTCTCGGATCAACGGGACGAAATTTGCTATTGACTGAAAATCCACATCATATCCAGCTGATCTCAAATATGGAGAAATCCTGCGTGCTAATTCGTGAGTTGGAAGATTGCGGATGTGTAAACCATTGAAATGGTCCAATTTCGAAAAGTTGATCGCAGCCGGCGCGGGGTTAAGCCTTTCCAGGGAAAATCTTTCAACTAAATCTCGCAGTGAAAAGAATTCATTGTGATCATCGTAGCTCCACCCCATTAAGGCAATCCAATTGACTACAGCCTCAGGCAAATATCCAAGAGCACGCAGATCATTGATAAAAATGGAATAACCGTCTTTGATTAAATCTGAGGATTCACGCTTGCTCATCTTGCCTTTACCGCTGGGTTTCAAGAAAACTGACAGATGCACCCATTCAGGCTCTTGCCAGCCGAAGGCTCGGATGATATGAGCGTGCAAGGCGAATGTAGACAACCACTCGGATCCGCGTATCACATGCGAAATATCCATCAAATGATCGTCGACCATAGCCGCCAGGTGATAAAGCGCTAATGTATCAGACTTAACAAGGATGTAATCATCCAGGTTACGGTTTTCTACGACGATTTCACCACGCAGCATATCCTTGACACTAATAGTCCCGTCCTCAGGCATTTTAAACCGAACAACATGCGGCTCATGCCGAGCGCGCTCTGCGGCCGTTTGGGGATCAATCGACCGGCATAATCCATCGTAGTGTGGGTTTTGTTTAGACTGGATTTGTTCCTGGCGCATCATCTCGAGGCGTTTCGACGAGCAGAAGCAATTGTAAGCGAATCCGTTCTCTATCAACCAGCGGGCATGCTTCAAATATATCTCTTTCCGTTCGGATTGATAATACGGAGCGTGTGGGCCGTCGATATCTGGACCTTCATCCCAGTCCAACCCAAGCCAGTGCAGGCTGTCGATTAATTCCCTTTCCGCGCCTGGCACGAAGCGTTTCTGGTCGGTATCTTCGATACGTAATATAAACCGGCCTCCAGTTTGCCTGGCAAGCAAATAATTGTAAAGAGCTGTTCTACCACTGCCCAAATGTGTGCGCCCTGTAGGAGATGGCGCAAATCGAACCCGGACCGGCCTTGTCGAAAACATCCCATTCTCCAGAATTCTCAAGTTTGTGGATTCTGTTCCAGACCAGAGCTAAAATTGCGTATACCAGAGGAGGCCGGCAGATTACAGCTCGATTGCCTTATGCCGGAGCATCACGCTCTGGACCAGACCTATCCCGGTCAATGCTGAAAGCAGAGAGCTGCCACCATAACTGACAAAGGGAAGTGTTAAACCCGTGGCTGGCATCATATTTAGGTTGACGCCGATGTTAACGATGCTTTGGAAGGCAATCATCGTGGCGACCCCATAGGCAATCAACGCACCATAAGTATCGCGTGCCAGTCGGGCTGCACGCAGACAACGATAGATCACGAATAGCAGCACAAGCAGCATTAACAATGTCCCAATAAAACCCAACTCATGTGCAGTAGCGGAAAAAATAAAATCAGACCAGCGAATCTTGAGAAAACGGAGTTGTACCTGTGGTCCCTGACCATAGCCCTGGCCCAATAATCCACCGGACCCAATGCTGATGAGCGCCTGCTGGATGTTGTAACTTTCCCCGAAACGGGCGTTTGGATCTTGGAATAAGAAATTTAATATCCTTCGCTGCTGGTAATCTGCCATAAGTGGAAATCCAGCGATTGGCGTGAAGATTCCAAGGGCGAGAAAAAGGAATAGGTGACGAAGCCGTAATCCGCTTGCCCAAAGCAAAGCAAACCATAGGACAAACATCACGATGGATGTACTCAAATTGGGTTGGAGTAATATCCAGATGACCATACCGATCGTCATGATGAAACTCCGGAAAATCCAATTTAGGTCCTTGGTTCTTCCTTGGGTTCGGGTGAAGTAATCGGCGAGCACCAGGATCAGTACGATCTTCGCCAGTTCTGATGGTTGGATTAAAATGACACCGGTATCGAACCAGCGAGCAGAACCGAACAGTGCTGCGCCAATCAAAAACAATACTGCAAGAACAACGATTGTTCCGAAGTAAAGAGGCCGGCTGATTGAAGACCAGAACCGGTAGTCAATCGCGGTGACGATGATTACGATAAGAGTACCAACCGCGGCAAATATGAGCTGCCGGTTGACTAAGTTAAGTTCCTCCAGTTCAATGTTTCCGGCAACCGCCGAACGCACCATTGTAATTCCGAAAATGACCAACAAGGCAACAGATCCCAGCAGCCAGAAATCAAAATGACGCCAGTTGATCTTAGACTTTATTTGCATCAATATTTATCCAATTTTTCTTCGCTTTGCAGGCCGTAGTGGAATATCGGCAATCAACCGTTGTTGGCGACCTTCTTGAGACATCTCAATACGGACGGCGTCGGGATCGATATCAATTCTTCGAGAAATGACTTCGATGATCTCGTCTTTCAACAGGTCAATTACCCCAGGAGGTATTTCGGAACGATCATGAATCAACACGAACTTCAGTCGTTCTTTTGCCTGAACAGCGCTTTTCGGTTGCCGGTTGATTAATCGATCTAAAAAGTTGGTCATTTTGGATTACCTCAAGGTCGAATAATCCGTTTCAAGCGTCCTAAAAGTCCACCGTGGTCTTCCAGATCCATGAAAGGTATTTGTGTACCAGTCAAACGTAGGGCGATATTACGAAATGCTTGCCCGGCTTTACTCTTTCCATCCATGATCACAGGAATGCCACGATTGGTATTTATCATCACATTTTCATCATCTGGAACCAAACCGATCAGGTCGACAGCCAGAAGTTCCAGGATATCTTCTACTGAGAGCATTTCACCGCGCCTGACCATTCCAGGCTTTATGCGGTTAATAATCAATAAGGCTGGTCCTTTTTCTTCAGCTTCGATCAAACCGATGATACGGTCTGCATCTCTTACTGCCGCGACTTCCGGATTCGTAATGACAACAATTTGATCGGCAGGTGCAACAGAATTGCGGAAGCCGCGTTCGATTCCCGCTGGCGAATCGATAAAAATCCAATCAAAATCAGTGCGCAGCTCATCACACAACTTAACCATATCAGAAGGGGAGATTGCACTCTTATCCCGGGTTTGAGCGGCAGGGATCAAGAACAGCTCAGGCAACCGTTTATCACGAATCATCGCTTGCCTGATTCTGCAGCGTCCTTCAACCACATCAACAAGGTCATACACAATTCGATTTTCCAATCCCAATACAACATCGAGATTGCGCAGACCGATATCTGCATCGATACAAACCACTTTATTCCCAGAATCCGCCAGAGCTGCACTTAGATTAGCCGTAGCAGTTGTTTTCCCAACACCTCCTTTCCCTGATGTCACCGTAATTACTTTTGCGGTCATATTCTTTCCCTCTTTGGATCCCAGGGTTCAGCCACCACCTGATTATCTTTGATATGTGCCATTTCAGGAGAAGGTTTCCCCCGCCGCTTGGGGGCCAGCGCGATTAATCCGGCTATGCGCAATTGAGTCGGGGACAAGTCCAATGCGCACACAATCGCATCTTCATCCCCACCCGCACCTGCATGCACTACTCCGCGTAACTTCCCCCATACCAACACATCACCTCCAGCCATGATCTCTGCTCCAGGATTCACATCGCCAATTATGATCACGTGGCCCGCATTCTTAATGCTGTATCCGGAGCGAAGTGTACGCCGAAGCAAAATAGCTTCCCCGCCCTCCTGCAGAGTCGTTCCGATTGATGGTAGTTCTATCTCTGGCGATATCCTCCCGATCTTAATTGCCAAGCCGAGGGATTGCGTATTATGTTCAGTAACTGGAGACATACTGAGCACGGCTCGAAGCTCCAGCTTCCGATTTGATATTTCATTTCGCAAGTCCAGTAAATCTGGTGTGTCCAGAATGCAATTACCTACGTCAACCGCTAAGTGTGCGCCTTTCAGAAACTCTCCCTGGTCATCGAGATGTGCCAACAGAGCCTCACGAAGCTCGACCCAGGTTCCATCTCCTAGGATAATTAATAAACCTTCACGAATTCCTTTGATTTTGACTTTTGGATGCATTTATTTCCTGATGGACATGTCCATATGCCCCATATACACTTAATCAGGAAATTATAGCATGTTCTAACCTGGGGGTTCGTTGGTTGTATCAATGTTTTTTAGTTCGAAGTATGCTTCCAATACCCGTCGAACGATCGGACCAGCAACTGTTGAACCTTCGGTTCCATTGTAGACAAATGCGACCACCGCGATTTCTGGATTTTCAGAGGGTGCGTAAGCGACTGTCCAGGCATGGGAAGGCCAGTTGCCAGGAATGCACAAATTCTTAGCAGCGGCATATTTATCGCAGTATTCAGCAGTCCCTGTTTTTCCTGCTGCGGAGATCGTCTCCCCACTAAATTGCGCTTCAAGAGTACCCGAGGTGACGGCCATTCGCATTCCTTGCTGCATTATATCGAATACCCAGGGAGCTACTGTTTTTTTTTGTCCCTCGATCGGCTCACATCCCCGGATGGTAGTTTCACCAAATTCCTGGATCATCGGATCGACGGTCAAATCCCATTTCAACCTGGGATTGAAGGGAGAAATCTGTGTGCTGCCTGGCGTTTGGGTGTCTGAAAAATTTCCTTCCTGATCAACCCAGCTTTGTATTACATTCCCTTCCGAATCCAAAACATCACGCATTAATGTGGGCTGCATAAATTTGCCATCATTGGCGATGATCGCTGCAGAAAGGAGAACTTGAATAGGGGTGGCCAGGACATATCCCTGTCCGACGCTGGAAATATAGGTATCACCTGAAGACCAGCTTTCAGCCTGGTTGATGCGTTTCCAGGTCGGATCTGGTATCAATCCATCCTCTTCATCTGGTAGACCGATACCTGGGGCTGCCCCATAACCGAGGGCTGCTGCATAAGTAGTGAGACGGCATATTCCCAATCCACCATTCGGGACTTCATCCTGGTAACCACCGCCCAGTTTGTAAAAGTAAACATTGCTCGAATTTGCCAATCCGCGTACGAAATCCAGGTGGCCAAAACCGGCTTCATTCCAATCGACAAATTCGCGTGCCTGGCCAGGATCATTGGCGTAATACCTTTCGGTCACCTCCAATTTTGGGGGCGTTGAAATGATCTGGTCAGGAGTAACCACACCTTCATTCAGTGCTCCAACTCCAGTCACCAACTTGAACACAGAACCAGCCGGCAATACATCACCAACTGCATGATTGAGCAACGGGTTCGAGGGATCCTGAATTAACTGATTATAATAATACGCAGGAATGAAACGCGCCATACGATTATTCTCATAGGTTGGGTATGAGATCATCGAAAGAATCTCTCCGGTTGCCGGATTTAAGGCGATCACCACTCCATTCGTATAACGAAGTTCTCCAAAATATCTGTTCCAGTCGTCCAGCTCGTCAATGAGAATAGATTGAGCCGCTTGTTGAAGCCGTGTATCAATGGTCAATCGCAAGCTGGATCCGGGTTTTGCTAGAATCGGAGGTTGAAGATCTCGCAATACCTGGCCTCCTACGTCCACCTGTACAATTCGATACCCGTTTTGTCCACCCAGTAAGTCCTGGTAATAAAGCTCCAAACCTGCATAACCAACTTTATCGCGATTCGGTACTAATCCACGGTCTAGATAATAATCTTCCAATGCAGCCGGCACTGGTCCCAGGAATCCTACGATGTTGGAGGTCAAAGAACCGGTCGGATATTCACGCAGTGGCTCCTGTTCAATCGCAACCCCAGGCAGATCCATGGATTTTTCCTGGATAACCATCGCGGTCCGCTCGTCGATATCGCATATCACTCTCACTGGTTGGTAAGGAGTGGAGGATTCACCGTATTCTGCGATCTGGGTGATCCCATGCTCCGAAATACAGGGTACGTATGGATTCTCCGGTGAGATTTCATTTAAATTGACCGGAACATCGATCAATTCAGAAAGGGTCCGAAATACTTCCTGCACAGCACCAGTATCTTCCGGCAGGTTGGCTGCTGTGATAACCACGTTTAACGCCGCCACGTTCCTTGAAAGAGTTACTCCATTGCGATCATAAATAATCCCGCGTAAGCTCTGAAGATTTATCTGGAGAGTGTTATTCTCCTGGGCTTTTGCTGCCCATTCTGTGTTCTGAACCACTTGTAATAAAAATAACCTGAAGATATAGACCGAAAAAACCAGCACCAGAATTATCAAGAAAGCGATAATTCGCCTGGATTGTATTTGATTTTGAGAAATGGCTTCGCTAGACATACTGGTTACAGATTTCTACATTTCTAGTTCCATTGGGTAGAGCAATCCCGCAAGGTCGCCAAATATGACATAAACCGGAGCGGCCAGGACCAGATTCAGAAGCAGACTGGGCAAAATGGTTTGATTAAAGATAATATTTATCGGCAAATCTACACCAACAATCCTGAGTGCAATAAAATCGATCAGCAAGCACAAAAAAGTGCCCACGAAAATCGTCACAAACATCGAAAAAATTGGCAACTGCCATACCCGTTTACGTAATAACAAAGCTACCGCTACGGTTATGAAATAACCAATAAACACACTCCCAAAAGGCAATGCCGACATCAGCCCCACCAAAAGCGCTCCAATAATTGCCCAATGAAATGCATTTTTCACGCGCTTCTGCAAGGCCCACGCTGATATGGCGAGCAGAACCAAATCAGGTGATCCATTTAGCAGTGGAAATCTATTGACAACCGCAGATTGGAAAATCAATAATGCCACAAGTATTGGAAACGCAGCTAAGGTTGGTATCATACCACTCGAAAATCAGACTGATATTAATCCCATCTAAGACCTTCACTAAGGAACAGCTGGAGTGGGAATCAATGGATTTAAATCCACTGGAGTGAAATTTATAATAATCAAGACAATTTCGAGATTATTAAAATCGACAACTGCCTGTACCACCCCACTTTGAAATAAATCTGTCTCCAATTTTCGAATGCTTGTAACCTGACCGATGAGGATATTCGGGGGATAGTTCCCACCTAAGCCGGATGTCAGGACGAGATCACCTATTTGAACAGATGCAGATTGAGGCACCATTTCCAGAGCCAGCTCACCTGTGATATCACCGAACAGACTGGCTTGAGCTCGTGAGGGCTCGATCCGGACGTTAATAACTGAAGCGGGGTCGGTGATCAACTGTACTCGCGCTGCCCCGGCCGTGACTGCCGAGATGCGGCCTACAAGTCCTTGTTGAGTGACGACTGGCATGCCTCTCCTGAGACCATCATCGGAGCCGCGGTTGATAATCGCATATTTGACAAACGGGCTTGGATCACGCCCAATAACGGCAGCAGCCACATAACTGTACTCAGGGTTAACCCGGGCAAAATCTACCAATGCCGATAAAATTCGGGTTTCAGCAATTTGCTGCTTCAATTCAATGATTTCGGTCTGCAAACGAGAGATTTCCGCTTCTAATTCGGTATTTCTTTGCCGTAAGACTGTGAGGTCCTGGGGGGAACTGAGCAGTGTCTGGAACGCCTGAACACGTGAAGAAATCCAGGTCTGTGCACCGATAATTGGATTGATAAATATTCGCGACACAGGTGTTATATAGCCCCCTAAGGCTAGAGCGACCAAGCCGATCACGAGAAATACAAGAATAACAGTGAAAAATAAATTGTTACTTCGTGATCTCATCTCTGATGACGAGTGCTACCGCGCTCTAATCCCACCAAATACTTGCGTAAAACATCGTAATTTTCGAGGATCATCCCAGCCCCGCGTGCCACGCAGCTCATGGGATCCTCTGCGACCCACACACGTAAGCGTAACTCTTCCGTGAGCCGTCGATCAAACGAATGAAGCAAACTACCGCCCCCAGCCATGCAAATACCCACATCCATCAGGTCCGCGAGGATTTCTGGCGGTGCTTCATCGAGTGCATCTTTAATCGTGTCGATGATGGTTTGAACCGATCCGGATATCGCTTCTCGGATTTCAACAGAAGATACCTCCACAGCTTCAGGCAGACCTGTAATCAGATTGCGGCCTCTGATCAGCATTGTTTTTTCTTCAGGCAAATGATATGCAGAACCAATCGTCATTTTTGCCTGTTCTGCCATCCGCTCACCGATCAGTAAATTATATTTATTTCGCATATAGAGAACTACATCTGCATCCAGCTCATCGCCAGCTACACGCAGTGAACGAGAGACAACTACTCCTCCCATCGATAATATTGCTACTTCTGAAGTCCCTCCCCCTATGTCGACCACCATGTTCCCACGTACCTCAGACACCGGTAATCCTGCTCCCATAGCAGCTGCGACGGGCTCTTCTATCAACCCGACTTCCCGGGCTCCGGCTGAGATGCATGCGTCATATACAGCTCTCTTTTCAACCTCCGTTACCCCCGAAGGAATGCCGACAACTACACGCGGGCGCGGGATCGGTACAATGCTCTGTTCATGTGCCTTGCCGATGAAATATTCGAGCATTGCCTGTGTGAATTCAAACTCGGAAATCACACCATCTCGTAATGGCCTGATCGCCACCACATTGGCTGGCGTACGTCCTACCATTTCCTTTGCTTCTGCTCCGATTGCTAGAGGCTGCCTCGTGCGCTTATCAATAGCCACCCAAGATGGCTCATTGATGGTAATGCCTTTACCCCGCACGTGCACAAGTGTATTTGCAGTACCCAGATCAATACCAATATCAAGTGAAAAGAAGCCGAGTAACCAGTTGAGCGGGTTGAATCGCAAATCAGGCTCCTAAATGTATGTTGAATTGACGGGCAAGCCGAAAAACCCGCTCTCTGAGTACCTCAAGGCATTATACCATCGATCAAAATCGGCTCTTACAATGTAGGCCATGCGTACCTTCCTTTCTCCACCCCTCCCCTTTCAGCGGAAATTCATTTTCCGCACCCAGTTCCGCTGAGTGGCAATGGTTCAGCCAATATATGAGATAACAATTTGGTTAGAACATCATCTCATTTACACGCTGGATTGACTCGGATGGCGGTCGAATCCTGCTTTCAGGAAGTCGATTCAGTGGTGTAGATGTCAGATTGTAATTATCCAGCAAATTCGGCTGGTCACGATTGATAAAAATCAAGCCGGTGAGGAGCCACTGGTGTGCATTTGCTTCTTCCAGGATGCGCATGGCCTCTGCACGATCGGTTGGATCATAATTTACTTCCAATTTCTTAAGGATCACTTTGGAGCCATCGTGCATGGTGACTTCCCTGGCTTCACCGGGTTCATAATCGATCATGATTTCTTCTGCGGGGGGTACATAAGACAGCTCGTGTAAGGCGACTTCATGTTCTTTACCCCAGGCGTATGAATGCGTCGACTCGTCTGTATTATTGAAGGTAACACACGGGCTGATGATATCCAGCACCGCTATGCCATTATGGCTGAGGGCGGCTTTAATCAATTCTTTAACCTGTTTTGGATCACCAGCGAAAGATCTGGCGACAAAAGAGGCATTCCCAACCAGGGCTTCCCATGCAATGTCGATCGGCATGTAAGGATTGGTCCCATGGCCTTTGAGGTTTAATCCAATATCTGCAGTTGCCGAAAACTGGCCTTTCGTCAGGCCGTAAACGCCGTTATTTTCAACGATATAGACAAGCCGCAAATTCCGTCGCAGGACGTGCTTGAATTGTCCCATTCCAATGCTGACCGAATCACCATCGCCGCTCACCGCGAGCCCACGCAGCGTGTGATCGCCAAACATAGCCCCTGTTGCCAGGGAAGGCATCCGCCCGTGCAATCCATTAAATCCGAATGACCGGTTAAGAAAATATGTTGGGCTTTTACTCGAGCATCCAATCCCACTGAACTTGAGGATATTCTCTGGGATAATATCCAGCTCGTAACAGGCAGAGATAATCTGGCTTGAGATGGAGTTATGCCCACACCCCTGGCATAAGGTGCTGGGATTACCCTTGTAATCGGTTTTGGCGAGTCCTACAACATTTACCTGTACGCGTTGCGATACTGTCTGCTCAGACATCTTAAAAATCCTCCTTCGAAGCAAGTGCATCATGAACGAACTTCGCTGTCAGAGGCAGGCCATCCGTATAAGCGATGGAAGACAATTTACCTGCCAAGTGTGGAAAATAAACCACCAGCAGCTGGAAAAGTTGTCCATCCCGGTTCATTTCTGTAACATAAATCCGTTCATGTGATTGAATAAACTCTTCAATCTCTTTTGTAAATGGTATGGATCGCACGCGCATATATCCGGTTGGCACACCTTTTTCTGCAAGTATGTCGCGCGCTTCTTTTATGGCAGCATCGGTGGAGCCGAATGAAATGAAACCAATTTCAGCACCTTCAGCTTTTTCGATCACAGGTCCGGGCACGAATTCCTTGGCAGTCTCAAATTTCCGCTTCAAGCGCTCCAACCCCTCATGCCAGACTATTGGATCCTCGGAATAGCGGGCATCTTCTGAATGACCCGTGCCCCTGGTAAAATAAGCCGCGTTCGGGTGCCGGTTTCCAGGAAGGGTCCGATATGTGATACCGTCCCCGTCGATTTCCCGGTAGCGTGCCCACTCTCCCTTCATTTTTTCGATATCACTCTCCCATAAGACTTTGCCCCGATCGATCGAAGTGTCTGGATACTTAAATGGATTGGTCATCCACTGGTTCATCCCCAAATCCAGGTCACTGAGCACGAAAATTGGAGTCTGCAGTTTTTCTGCCAGATCCAAGGCCTTCCAACCAAACTCGAAACACTCATCGACCGAACCAGGGAACAGGATCACTTGTTGTGTATCTCCGTGACCCATAAAATGGACAAATGTCAGATCACCTTGAGCAGTTCTTGTAGGCAAACCAGTGCTCGGGCCGACTCGCTGAATATCCCAAATTACTACTGGAACTTCAGCAAAATAAGCCAGACCAGCATATTCAGCCATCAGGCTTAACCCTGGTCCAGAGGTAGAAGTCATCGAACGTAATCCTGCCCAGCCTGCTCCGACCGACATGCCAATGGCTGCTAACTCGTCTTCAGCCTGGAGGACTACATATGTGTTTCGACTTGGCTGCAATGGATCTTTTCGCAGGATGGGGAGATATTCCAGAAGGCTTTCAGCGAGACTCGTGGCGGGAGTGATCGGGTACCAGGCAGCAAAATGCAAACCTCCATAAATTGCTCCTAAGGCTGCAGCGGTATTGCCATCCGCCATGATATAACCATCGGTGGCTTTCATAGGTTCTACAAGGAAAGGATCCTGTTTCGTCAAGTTGGACTTAGCCCAATCGAAGGAGTTCTTGACAATCTCAAAGTTCATATCAACCGGTTTTGTTTTTCCCTTGAAGTGAAAATTCAAAGCCTGGAAGATTTTATCCAGGTCGATCCCGATAAGTTGAGACAGAATGCCTACATAGACCATATTCGCGATGTAATCGCGCAGTGAAGCCGGCACATCCACTTCCCGCACGAGCTGCTTTACTGGCATCGGATATAAGGTAATATCTTCACGAATTATTGGCAGCTTGATATCATCAGAATAGAAAAAAGCTCCACCTGCTTTCACGGCTTTCAGATCCTGAGTAAATGTCGCCAGGTTCATAGCGACCATAATTTCTTGCTCT
>Ga0154806_146_pt3 | contig 24934 bp, 21 predicted proteins | sample Rifle2008BG16ft_FD_105814 | JGI IMG/M metagenome (GOLD analysis project Ga0154806, IMG submission 105814) | candidate division Zixibacteria bacterium RBG_16_50_21
TCCACCTTTCCCAGTCATCGGGCGGGCCCATCGGTGCAACCTCTCCCTCTGTATTTTGAGCGAGCGACACCATCTGTCCCACGTTTATCCTCGTCTGCCCCATTTGGTTTTCCGTTTCCACGTATCCCTTATATACGGCCACGTCCGTGTACTGGTCGGAGATATCGATTCTGAAGACCGATCTGACAAAAGCGCGGGTTGACGCATCAGGCGTATCGACCTGAAGCACGCTACCTTCAGGTGCATCATAATAAACGTAAACCTGTCCCTGTGAGAGATAAAATTGGGAAGAGTCACTGTCCAGGGAAAGAATCTGGAGCGCCGAATTCCCGGCGAGCCTGATATAAGATCCCGAATTCAGTTGCAGTTCAATCCTTCCGCCCTGAGGAGACCAAATCTGATCGCCTTCCCTCAGCGGTCCGTTGATCGCCGCGGCGCCCCAGTCTCCCGCATCGGGCGTCTGTATCTGGACATCGCCTTCAATGAGACTTATGTGCATCCAGCCGAGCTCCGCGGAGAAGGCATAAGCCGGCGCCAAAAGCAACGCCGCCGCAACCATCACCACCCGTAATATCTTCATGTGATCCTCCCTAACATTGACGACTTCGCAAAAATCCCTATGCGGCGTTTCCCTTCATTCTTTGTCATTCCGGAGCACACATTAATACGCCTCACTCCTCATGATGCGTTTGTCTTACCTCGTTGGCTTCCCGGGGCGTCGCCCTCTATTAATACCATTTTTTTTGCGATAGCTGAAGGTGCAATTTACCGGAGAAGGATCGGGCCTTCAGTAGCGAAACAGGGCAACGATGGGTGAGTCATCCGGCAGGGCTTCCGGTTCAACCGTATAGACCATCCCCCCGTTCAGTATGGTCTCAATCGCGGCCAGGTCCAAGAGGTCCTCGCTGCCGGCCGTTGGTTTTCCGTTCAGTTCAACAGTCCCTTGGTCGGAAAAAAAATTCCCCCAGACTTGCACGCCGTCGGCGACGAGAAGCTTTTCGATCCGCCCCTGAGAGGCCGCCGGGAGTATTTCTTTGATCTCTCTGGAGGTCCGCCCCGTACCCGCCAGTTTTTTATATTGAGAAATCATATCATTCCTGGCCTTCAGGAAGTGGGGCCGGACTTTCTCCCAGGCCCGGGCATGCAACTCCTCCGGGTGCAATCCCTCAGGGTTCCCGGTTATTGCTTCTTCGAGGAGATTCGGGTACGTGTTGACCTCCCGATAGATAGGCAAGAGGTAGTCCACTCCCGCCAGTATTAAAGGGGCCCGTTCCAGCCGGAGCACGTCCCGCAGGCCCCTTTCGATCTGGAAAAAGTACTGGCGGATATTATCTTTGGAGTCGTCAATCCCCACGCCGTGGCCGTAAAAGACGGCAGCGCGTCTTCCCATTCCTGTCTGATTCCTGGTATGAAACTGGAGCTGTCTTTCCGGATCATCATAATTGAGGGCCTCGAACAGACTCGTGGGTATATTTTCCAATTCCACTTCCGTGGCGTCGAACCGGTTTCCCCGGAGAAGGCGGATTTCGTTCTGGCTGAGGGCCAGCACAAAAAACCCATCATCCTCCGTGAAGAGGGGGATCAGGGGTTTCAGATGAAAACGGCGAGCCACCACCACCAGTTCTTCAAACCTCACGGGAACGCGAAAATGGCGTAACAGGTCCCGGGAAAGAAAGACCGCCAGGCCGTCGCTCTGGCACTGCCAGAAAGTAATGTCCTCTGAAAGCTTTTTCAGGGGGGCCAGGAATTCCTTAGCCTCCGCCCTCCGGAGCCCCCCCTGGATCAGGCGTTCCTCGGCCTTTTTCTGCATGTTCCTGAACCGGATCGGGTCCTGAATCGCCTCGGGCGGAGTCCGGTGGGTGGGCAGGAAAAAGGAAACACATTGCTCCCCGGTAGGAGTCATCAGGTCCTTCAGTTCTTCTTTCGAGAATCGATCCATTTTTCTTTTCTCCTCTATTTGGTGATATTTTTTATCCCTTAGAAAGGGAAAATTCGCATCCGGTGCAGGACCTCGCTTTCTCGACGTCCCCAGCTTACTGCGCGCATTGCGGCAAATCAATGAGGATTAAATGGACGTATAATGGTAAGCAAAAACTACTTGTTAGGCAATACGTGTCAATTGGATGCGGTACAGCTCGGCATCGTCCGATCCGTAGCAGCAGAAGGTAATCGACTGCGGCAACTCATGTGCTGACAACCACTCGGTTACAGCGGTGACCGCCTCTTGGCAAGCAGCCGACTTTGGGTAGCCGTACACGCCGGTAGAGATGCACGGGAAAGCGACCGACTCTAGCCCGGCCTCGGACGCCAACCGGAGAGACTCCCGATAGCAGGATCGCAGAAGCTCCGGCTCCCCAGACTGCCCATCCTTATAGACAGGCCCGACGGTATGGATGACGTGTCGGGCCAGCAGGGAGTACCCCCCGGTCAGGCGGGCTTCGCCGGTCGGACACCCGCCAAGCCGACTGCATTCGGCGAGCAATCCTGGTCCGGCCGCACGATGAATCGCCCCATCCACACCGCCGCCGCCAAGGAGAGAGGCATTCGCCGCGTTCACGATTGCGTCGACCCGCAGACGGGTGATGTCGCCTTTGACGATGGACAAACGGGACATGAAGCCTCCTGCCATTCGTGACCCCCTATTCATTATACGGATCGGTATAAAATTCTTCGTGGCAATCTCAAATTTCATTGAATTTTTATGAATATTGATCGTAATCTACTCTTCCCCGTGGGTTATGTCAAATGTGGCAGGAGGAAGGACTAAACCAACATCCAATTACGGTTTTTTCAAGATCATCAAGCCGGCGGCTGTAAGCGGAAACCCCATCAGCGGGAGGTGAGGCTGATCCGGCCATCCTCGCGGCGGATGGCGCCGTCCCGTTCCATTTTGATCAGGTGGGACTCCGTGATGCCGCAGCCGGGGAAGAAGTGCAGTACCGGGTTTTGGGGAAAGAGCCATTCATTGAGTTCCATGAACGTCTTCGGACCCTCCTGAAGGGCCGTGCGCAGAAAGCCCTCACGCTTCAATAGCTTGCCCCGGATCTTTTGGATTGCGGCCGCCGCATCCTCAAAAATTCCACCATGTGCCGGGACGATCGTCCGCGCTCCCAGGCTCTCCATGTAACCGATGAGACCGCCCGAGGCGGGCGTGTATCAGGCAGGGGAATTGCCCACCAGATCGCCCGCCAGTAGAAGACCCCGGTCTCTGTCAAAGAGGGAAATATGGCCGGGGGAATGGCCCGGCGTGTGAACGATCTCGAAGAAAAAATCCCCAAGCTGAACGGTCTCGCCCTCGGTGATGGCCTCGACAGATTCGGCGGCGCTCATGGAGCAGCCGGAATCATCAAAATATTCGAGGAGGTCGAAGTTGTTCTGGTCCTCTTCGCAACCGGAGACGGCCAAGCAATCTTTTGCCAGAGCGATATCGAAGGTTTCCGTCAGGTGCCGGGGTTCCAAGGAGGAAACCACATCGAGGCGATGGATCAGGACCCGGGGATGGACCTCCTCCAGAACATGCTGCATCGCACCCATATGATCGGGATGGGCATGCGAAAGGACGACCGTATGGAGATCCCGGAGCTGGAGCCCCCAGTGGTTTAAACCATTCAGAAGGTAATCCCGCCCCGTCGCTCCGCCTGAGCCCACATCGATCATGGAAAAACCCCGCCCGTCGGGGATGGCGAAGATATTGGCGGGATTCGGCCAGAGGGGACCTGTGGCGAAGATCACCTTCAGCCCGTTCAGATCAGCAAAGCCCTCGACAGCGTCCACACATCCACCTCAGATTTTTTGATTGATTTTGTTAATAAGACATGGCTTCTGTGCGGGAAGTATAAGTAGACCGGTCTTGTATGTCAAGGAAATCCTGGTCACAAGTTTTTTCCGCGAACCCCGGGTCCCAGAGCTTTGAAGTCTGTCGTGGCCTACTTTTACGAGTCCTATACGAATTCGCATTCTAAATAAGCGTTCCCCCTTACACTCTGCCCGTCTTCCCCAAGCCTGGAGGAGACGGGCAGAGTGTAAGGGGGAACGCTTATCGACTTATTAACTTGAATGAACCTGGTATTACTCCCTAAAAGTAACGATTTTTTCGAGAGCTTCTCTTTCCGTTTTCAACTGGTTCACGGGATGATTCCAGTCGGGATAACCAATGGCAATACCCACAATGATCTGTTTCGAGTCCGGTATTCCTAGCTGTTTTCTAAGCTCAGTTGGAAAGTCTACAATCGCCCGCATAAGCTTGTCTGACGTTATTCAGTGTTTTTCCACTTATTATGAAAAACTCCCAAGGCTGAGAATTCACCCCAGAGGGCGCACGGGTGGCCACTCCTAGAAGTTCCAAGATAATTTCCTTGGGTACAGGGTCTGGTTTGAATGCCCTGATAGACCTTCTCATTTTAATGGCTTCCAAAAGCTCCATGCCGACCTCCCTCATTTTTTCCACGGCCGAAAGCTTTTATCGCGTAAATTCAATTAGTTGTATTAAAAACGGAACACTTTTTTTCTGAGATAGTCTACTACAATAACTCGATTCAAATCTTGAGGTGAAGAAAAGAACGCTTTGCCGCTATTAATCATTTCGATCTGTTTCACAAAATCTCTTAGCTCGCTATTATCAGAAAGCATGAACGTTGTAATTCTAATATTGTTTCGGGTGCATCTCATAACTTCTTTAAGAGTTTCTTGAAAAATAAAAGAAGTAGGAGGATACTTCAGATACACAAAGCTATCTTTGATACAGGCTGTGGGCTCTCCATCAGTTATTAGAAAGATGTGCTTTTCATTTCGAAAATCCTTGGAAAGGATAGCTCTGGAAAGCCGTAATCCTTCTTGAATGTTCGTAAAATCGCCCGGAAAGTCCGATCCTCCATGTTTTTCCATATTTCTGAGATCTCGAATTGCGATTCTATCGGGAACATTATAAAAATGAGCCGATAAGGGAGCTATTCTTATAAGTTCCGAATTGTCGATCTGCCTGGCAAGTGAATAGAAACCTACGACCTTTATGGAATCACCCGGAAAGTACCATTCGACCAATTGCTTCAGCGTGACGACCACCTGCTTCGCGTGCCGGAATTTATCGTCCATGGAACTGCTCATGTCGATCAACACCACGGTGCTCGTTTGAGTCTTGCTCTCCTGGGTAAAAACTTCAAAATCGGCTGGCATAAGATTGACCGGGACACCCTTATTTTCACTTCTGGTTAAGGCAGAAAACAGGGTGCGAGGCAGATTCAGGTATAGGGTATCGCCATACTCGTATTTCCTGGTCTCTTCTGTAAAAGTAGGCAATAATCGCTTTTCGGTCTGACTGACCTTGTCGCGTCTGGATAAATCAAAAGCAGAAAAGGACTCCGCCAGGGCAATCTGACCTATTCGACTTATCGCCTTTGGTGTAAGGCCATAGCCTGAATCGTCTTGCTTCAAATATCCAGATTCTACCAGCACCGGTACAATTTGGCTTAGTTTTTGAAACGAGCTTTCAGCCAGTTCACCCAATACTTCCTTGAGCAGCTCCTGGTTAACTTCGGTTAAATCGCAATTCAGATTGGCTCGCCTGATCGTCTTTTCTAATTCTTCCAATTTAAGGAGTTTTTCAGCTAGAAGTAAAGCGGAATCAAAATTAAGCGATGCGCTGCCAGAGAAGCGAACCCTTTTGGGGCGTAACGTTGGATGGAGTTTCTCCAATTGAACCCAAAGAGTTTGCAGATACCGTGTCGTCTCGTCAAGTTCCTGTTCTGGGCCAAAAAAGCTTTCCAGGCCCATCCTGATCTGGGGGGAAACCGTAACCATAAGTAACTTGAGCGCTGCCCGCTTGCCTTCAACAGAGCTAAGCCATTCTTTCAGTCCTCCCCTGAACTTAAAAACGTCAGGGTATGTGGTCAAAAACGTAATGAAATCTGCTTCATCGCCTTTTTGAATTGAGTCGAGCATTCCCGTAAGATTTTTAACTGAAGAGAGGAAGGTATCAGAATCAAGTTGACACTGTTTGTTTATCAAGAACACTGATCCGAATATTTTCCTCAGAACGTGCTGATAAGGTTTTCTCATTTCCTGATGCAGCTCGGGGTTCAGCAGTGATGCCGCTTTGGCGAGGCCTAAAAGCATTGAAGCCATCTTCTCAGGAAAGCCATCTTGCAGCCATCCAGCAAGGTTTTGAATTGCTTCTTTGAAGGTGGTGAAGCCAAAAGATATTACGTCGGAAGCGAGATTATACTTTACAGGGTCCAGTCTGTTATATCTATCGCAAAGTAGCTTCAAAGCCACTTTGATGTCATCACAAAGAGTATCAATACTATAATTATTCAGAATGGCACTTCTAAACTCCTCTATCTGTTGAAGCATCTTTTCAAGACCGTCTACGCGCTCTTCGTTGAGGTCTGTAAGACCTTCCCATTTCACTTTCTCTATTGCCGTAGATATATTATAGTTATCCAGAAGAGATTTGGAAAGTGCCTTTAGAATAGCGTCGGCATTTAGCTTCTGATTTTGAGAGTGAACCCTCCGGGAGGAATGAAGATATCTATAGAACGTCGTCATTGAAGCCCTGTCACCCTACAGTCCTGAAAAAAATACCAGCCATTTCCTTTGATACCGCTGCGTTAATTCAATTATGATATCGTACCTTTCCTTCTATCTGCTCTTTGGTCAAACTCCCGGACAGATGAAGTCCTTCCAGAATGAATTCCAAAGCGGAAGCTGCCATCTCGGGACAGTGTATTTCCATGCCCGTGAGAAGATCAACCGGTCCTATCAGACGCTCGCTCTGTTTTTGATATTCAAGGGACGGCAGTATATCCGAGACGATGAACCCGTTGGAATCTTTGAATCTGCTCAGAAGGGTTGAGAAATCACGGCCGTCAAAGCGACTCTGAAAAACGTTTGAAACCGCCTTGTCGATCAATTGGGCAACGACTTTGTGCTCTTCGCCTTCCCCGAATGATTCGATTTCGATCTTTCCTGTGGTGGAAGGTACAAGGTATGCCAGGTCCGTAATGCGCGGAACAATGTATTTTTCCTTTAACTTCAACTGCCGCCTCAAGGCATTGGAAATACAGTTTTCCAGGTTGTTGATGGACACTCGGACGCTTACGCCTGATCCTTGATCAATTTCGGCGTGATTTCTGGCCTGTCGCGTAATTTCTGCGATTATTTCCTTCATAAATGTGGGCATGATGAGCTCCGGTTCTTCGGGAAATCTGCGCCGTTCCTGTTCCATAATTTGAATCTCGTGCTCTCTGGTGGGCGGATAATGAGTCCTGATCTGGGAACCGAATCTGTCTTTCAGAGGCGTTATGATTCTTCCGCGGTTGGTATAATCCTCAGGATTGGCGCTTGCAATGAGGTATACGTCCAGAGGAAGCCTTACCGTGAATCCCCGAATTTGAACATCTCGTTCTTGCAGGATATTGAAAAGGCCAACCTGGATTTTCTCCGCCAGTTCAGGAAGCTCATTTATGGCAAAAATCCCTCGGTTGGAGCGAGGGATCAGTCCGAAATGGATGGTGCTTTCATCGGACAGATACCTGCCCTCTGCGACCTTGATTGGATCGATCTCTCCAATGATATCCGCAATGGTCACATCAGGCGTAGCCAATTTTTCGGTATACCGGTTTTCCCTTTGGATCCATGCGAGAGGCGTGTTGAAACCATTTTCCGACACAATTTCTACACATTTTTTGCATATGGGCGAAAAAGGGTCGTCTCGGAGATCACACCCGGCGATGGCGGGAATTTCGGGGTCCAATAAAGAAATAAAACTCCGCATTAATCGCGTCTTGGCCTGCCCCCTTTCTCCTAGCAAAATGATGTCTTGCTCGGAAAGAATGGCGTTTTCAATGTGCGGGATCACCATATCCTCAAAGCCGACAATATCAGGAAACAGCGCTTCACCATTCTGGATTTTTCTGATCAGGTTTACCCTGATTTCAGATTTGACGGTCCGTAAAACATATCCGGAGTCTTGCAATTCTCCGCTGGTCTTAGGTCGTTCCATTTGAGATACCTCAACATCCTTCTGCTGATTTTCAGCTTTTTACTGGGATTGCGCGGTTAAGCCGTCATAGAGGACTTCACGCAATCGCAAGCCAGTTGTGCGGACTTGATCGACGGGTCAGGACCCACTTTCGGGGTCCTTGCCTGCCTTACTGTTTTCGTACATTCTAATGGCCAAAAGAAAGGCGTCTGCTCCCAGGTTGGAACAATGATGCTTGTCTGGAGGCAAACCTTCCAGCGCTTCGGCTATGGCCTGACTGCTCGCTTTCTTTGCTTCTTCAAGGCTCTTGCCTTTCACTTTTTCCGTAATCATGCTTGATACGGCAATGGCAGCGGGGCACCCGAAACTCAGGAACCTGGCGTCCTGGATAATGTCATTTTCCACTTTCAGGTACATGGTCAACATGTCGCCGCAAAGCGGGTTGACCACTTCCCCTTTGACATCAGCGCCCGGCATCTCGCCAAGGTTACGGGGATTCTTTAAATGATCCGCTACCGCATCAGAATACATCTGGGCACCTCCGGCGATATCCGATTGTAATCAAGGGCTATTGTTTGCCCGTTGTCTTCCAATTTCACAGGGATGCCAAAGAAAAGCAGTTCATTTCCCTTCCTTAGTTCGTCAGCAACATCGAAATTACATTTGGATAACGCTTCTTTAATCGTATTCATTGTCAAAAAATCAAATAGATCGTATAATTTCTCTATATCCCCAGGGCTCACCATGCTGAAAGAGAAGTTCTTTACGTTGGCTCCTTCGGCCAGTTCATAGAGCAGAGCCAAGAAGTAGTAAATCGGGCTTATGGTATAGTACCTGGGAATGTGAAATAATATGCGATGTTTTTTCATCGCGTCGTCTATATGCAGCGCTTTTGAAAACTGATTCAGAAACAGAAAGTAAAAACGCAGGTTGGGGTTAATGAGTTGATATTGCGCAAAGTGCGCAACAGCGTCGGAAAGCTTGCCCCGGTTGCCCAGAAGTATGATCAACTCCTGATGGGGTCTGAAATACCAGGGGGTTTTCTCAACCAGGAGTCTGAGGTCCTTCTCCGCCGCCTCCCATTTTTTCATTTCCTTGTTCCATCCCGCCAGCCATCTCTGTTGCATGATCCATCGGTATTGCGGATCCGTTTCGATTTTTTCTTCTCTCAGTTTTTTATAGTATTGACAAAAAGAAGAGAGGTTAAGCATGCTCATTTCTTCGCGAACTGTAGCTATGGCATAAGGAAAATCCCAGGAAGGGTGTTTGCTTCGCAGAAACAGAATTGCATTGCCAAGCGCTTTTATCTCAGCACGGCTTTCCGGGAGTTTAGCCCATGACGTAACTACAGATTCTGTTTCCTCCGCAGGTAAGCGTTCCCTCAGGAAATCCACCGGGTCTTCGTTTGGGAATTCTATAATGAGGTCTCTTACTTTGGGATCGGCGTAGCTGATGATATGGGAACCATTCAAGGCATACTCAGGGTAATGATGTGGAACGCGATAATTATCTAATGTTGAAAAATGCCACCTGGTATCTAGCTTCTCTTCCCTCCAATCATATTGCTGATTAACAATATCCTCATTTGTGAATTTGTTTCCTATGTGTCCCATAATACCGACTTCAATCGCGGTATTGATCGGGTATGGGCAAACAAGGTAAAAGATAACGGATTCGATGAACTGAGGGATGGTAGTATAAGGAATAGTTATTATAGTATTATTGAAGGAGAAAAAGCCCAACTCCTTCAAAAGCGTGTTCAAAGGGATCACGTGCCTGTCGAGGGTGTACCCCTTTTGATTTTCCTCGATGGTACCCTGACATAAACCATCAGAGCCGATATTCAGCGACCGGAAGTTGGAATCCTTCAGCCACTGCAGCAGTTCCCGATCAGGCTCATCTCCGCCCCGGTACAGGGTGCGAACGCTCGTGATGGCAGAAAACTCAAAATATCTTTGCAGACCAAGCTCCTCTATCAGGCTGCAAATCTCCTTTATCCTTTCCCGATGAATGAGAAAGTCGTCGTCTTCAATCACAATGAACATCTTTTCTTTACTAATAGGAAGAGAAAGGCTTCGCCCCGAAGCTTTTGTTGTTTTGAGGAGTTCCTCGAGTTGGTTCCGGGAAATGCCATCGGGCCACTCCATAGCTAATCGAGAAAGCAGAAATTCGATCATGGCCAAAGCGCTTCTTCTGGCCAGAGGCAGCTCAACCGGGTCCTCTTCCCACGGAAGTACCATACTGTAGCGCTTGCCAGACCACTTGTTGCAAAAGCGGCAATCATAGGGGCATCCCCGGGAGGTCTGCCAGTAGTAAATAGTCTTTAATTTGTCAGGTCGGGGCAAGTGATATTTTTTCGGAACATGAGTAAAATCAAGTCGGTGAACGATGCTTCTTTGACCATCCCGGATAATCAAGCCCCCTGGCAGTGCCAGTAACGCTTCTATCTGAGCGTCTGAAAGTCCTTCTTTTCTGCTGGACTGCCCTATAATGCCACTTACTTGAGATAGTATTTCGTCGCCATCCCCTCTGATCAAAACATCAAAATTGGGCACAAGCGAAGCGAATTGCTCCGGAGTTTGAGAGGTGGAACCACCGATGATCACAAACGCCTCCGGAAAACACTGACGAACCCTGGAGATCAGGTAACATGCCTCTTCGATGACGGCATCGAGCACTGAAACAGCAAAAATATGAGGGGGGTGGCTATTGAATTCCGGAATCCTGAAGTAGCTTTCTATATAAGATTCCAGGTGTTTTAGGGATCGTATGAAGCTCGCGGCTGCTGGAAATCCATTGTGCATCAGCCTGTCGCGAAGAATGGTGATGGCATAGTCAGAAGCAAGCCCAAGGGAAATCATAAGAACCCTTGGGAAACCACTGCATAGAGTAGGATGATCAGAACGGGAAGGGTCTGCTTTCGTTTCTTCAATAATAGAAAATGGTGCCTTTTCCAGAAGGTTTCTAAGTTCATTCCGCTGCTGTTCTCTTTCCCAATTCAGGACTGAAAGACCAACCTCAACGCGCCACTCGATTCCCTTATCCCTGGTCTTGACCAGGGATAAAGTAATCTGGTTTTCACCAGGGTCTTGAGTGATGCTCACCGTGCCTGAAAACGGCCATTCCAGGGCAGGGACACGGCATGCCGTGCCCCAACTTCCACCCACTGGCAGCTCGTTATTCCGGATTTGTTCCGTAACCCACGCTAGTGATTTCAGGAAACGAAGATAGGCTGGGGGAGGAAGGTATCGGGAGCCTTGGATGCGACAGATCCACGTGCCGGGGAACCCAAGAGAATCGACCAGGTACCCGCCTTTGCCGTCCGGAACGATCGCGTGGGAAAGAAAAGGGCTGTTATGAAACCGGGAACGCTCAACTATTGTTAAGTCGTCCAAATTCCGTTGGAGGCGTTCTCTTTGCTTCTCCATTTCCTCATCCCAGGAACCACGTTCCCACATCTGGGAGAGGATGGAGAGCGCCTTTTCGTAATTGCCTAATCTGGAATATCCGTCGGCCAGATAAGCGGCGGCGGTCTTAAGCCTGGGATGAGATTGCAGAATCTCTTCCAGGCTACCGACCGCCTTGTGCAGAGGACCTTCCATGCTGTACTGTATGGCGGTTTGAAGCGTGGGCAACGTGACCTCATATCGCTTTTTATAAATGCGTAGCCATCAAGGATACACGAGCACTTTGAAACGGTAAAGACGCAAGGGACTTCCCATTTTTGTGGCAGGCTGCGGCCCCTCGCGCCTTCTTACACCAACTTACGTTCAAGGTAGGGGCGACCTGCCGGTCGCCCCTACCGACCTTCTCCCCCGGGAATTGCGGGAAGGAGGGCAGGATGAAAACAAACCCTTTTGGATCGAATGAAGGAAACCTAATCACGAATGCGACCCGGCACGATCTCCTGCGGAACTATCTTTTTTTACGAACCGCAAACGCTTCATCCGGCCACGTGGGCGCGAAGCTACGGTAAGTAGGATCGCAAAGCCCCAAGTCCATGATTGCTTTTCTTCCTTCTTCTGGCAGGTCCTCCCATTCCAGGAACCCGCAGCAATTGGTGAGGAAGGTGGCCCAGATTTCGTTCATGACACGGCCTTCCACGAACACTTCGATAAAGGCCGGTTTAGACTTGTCACGCACAAAGTCAAGAGCTCGCTTAAAAGCTGGCTTGAACTCACCATCTTTTTCCACAAATTCTGTATGGCAACCGAATTCCGCCATCATCTTGTCGTATCGGATGCCAGGTAATGTGGAGTAGGAGTCGAGCATGTCATTGCCGGTGGGTCTGCACGCTTTGGACCAGAAGAGCTGCCATCCGCCAGCCACCATGGTGTTATTGTTTTCGTGGATGAAGACACATGGGATATCCCATCGGGAGCACGTTTCGATATCCATGCCGCCCGCGCCAATACCGCCGTCGCCGATCACGCAGACAATCGGGATGGACTTGTTGGTGGCCAAGGCTGCGCCAAGGACCAGACCTGGACCGTGCCCGATGCCGATGGTGTCGCTGGCGTCCAGCACCCTGCCGGCGGTTCTGCACCGGTTCCAGTCGGTGTAAAAGGAGGAGGCCGTGAAACCATCAATAACCGAGATTGCTTCATCTTTCAGCTCATCTCTGATGACCTCATACGCAAGCCGACCGATCAAGTCAGGATGAACGGGCGTAACCCCCCTCATTTTCTCCGTGCGCTCCAGTACCTTTTGCTCATAGTAAACCTTGCTGTCAGCAATGTACTTGCGCCAGTCATTCCATTTTTCCGGGGGCTTTTTGATGCCCATATCTTTGACGCACTCAATCATCTGCCTGAGAAGTGCCTTGATGTTCCCGATCAGCTCGTAATCTGTGCCCAAGAAGAGGTCTACGTTCTCACGACATGTTTGAGCCTGGATATACCTGGTCTGCTCACCCCAGAATGGGGGATATCCGTGCATCTCAAGATAGCCGATGCGCAGTCCGAGAATCAATGCGCGGTCGCATCCTCGAAGGAAGCGCCCCCTGGCTCGTCCACCGCAGTTGAGTGGATTGTATTCGTCAATAGCCCCCCTGGCATTCCTTCGGCTGTGACATGGAATGCCGGTAAGTTCCGCGAGTTCCCTCAATTCTGCCTGCGCGTCGTCATACCAGACGCTTTCCCCAGCAATGATTCCTGGTTTCTCACCGGATAGCAACCATTTGACGGCTTCTTCAACTAAAGCCGGATCTTCGTGGGTCATTTTCCTCTCGGTCCGGAGGAAGTTTCCAGGGCCATATAAGAAGTAAGCCTCCACCAACGGAATACGGCTTAATTCATAGCTGGTATCCCAGGGGATGGAAATCGCAGTCGGGCCCATCGGAGGAGTCATGGCCAGGCGATACATACGCTTGAACTCAGACAGTATGGACTTGGGGCTGGTGACACGGGTAGTCTTCTTGGTGATCCCGGTAAAAACCTTTTCTGCCTGAACAAGGCCTTGGGCAAAATAGACGTTATCCGTCCACGCCGGATGTTCGCCGGCAATGACCAAAACCGGGGATTGGGATGCCATGGCCTGGGCTAATCCCGATGTGCAGTTGGTAATACCGGTGGAAGGCCCGATTATGCACGGAGCGGTGCGCCGCGTCATACGCGCCATAGCGTCGGCAGCGAAAGTGGCGGTTTGCTCATGGCGGACATGGACGCGTTTGATCCCGGCCTTCATAAACAACCCCTCCATGGGGAATTCTGCACCTGCCGTAATACCAAAAACGTATTCTGTGCCTTCCTGTTTGGCCAAGTCCGCCAGCAACGAAATGACATGAGTCTTCTTCAGAAATTCCGCTGGCAGTTCTCCAGCTTCAAATTCGGCGCCGGGCTTAAGTTGATCCACAATCATTGTTTTTTCTTCTTCGCTCATTTTCCCCTCCTATTCTTTTGTGTCGAACGTTGGTGAAACGGGTAAATCGACGAGTTTAACATGGTAACTATCCCGAAAAGTTCAAAATGCTCTTGTAAAGCTTCTGATGCCACCTCCTTTCTTTGAGAGCATTTCATGCCTAAAATAATTTCTGGTTGATCACGTTCTGCAAAACATCAAATGGTTACCGGCGCATTGCCGATTCACAGCGCCTTTTTCTTCCAATAGCTCCAGATGACCTTCCACTTCCGAAAGGCCCAGAAATACCTCCCGCTGCTCCAGTTGACAGAAAAGCTCCTGGCAAAGCTGCCATTTGGTTTTCGCGCCGTTCTCGAGTATGCGAAGGACTTCGAGACTTCGTTGTTCGTGATGCTGAAGAATCGCGTCAATGCGTGATCCAGGGCAAGAGAACACGTCACCATGTCCGGGCAGCACATGAAAAGCGTCGAGTGCTCTCGTGGCCTCCAAGGAAGCGAGATAGGTTTTGAGGCTTTGATATCCGTTCCTTGCTTTCGCCTCGAGATCCAGCAACGGGTTTGGAGTGATGGTGGGAAGCAGATGGTCTCCGGAGAAGAGTAGCCGCTCACCGGGCTCAAAAAAACAGACTTGTCCCACTGAATGCCCGGGGAGGTGGACCACTCGGAGCTTCCGGTCGCCACATGCGATCTCGTCACCGTCCGGAAAAGTCGCCACCTCAGGCACGGGTTCCGAAAAAGTGTTCACAATGGATAGAAACTCTTGCCTGATGTAGTTGTGGTAGACAGAAGGGAGACCGGCTTCTTCCAAGAACATCCCTAAGAGGGACGGTTCCTCTTCTAAGGATTTGAGGGATTCGTGGGTGACCTTATCCGCGTCCTGTTGGTGGACAAACACGGTTGCGCCGGATATGCGAACCAGTGTTTGGGCAAGGCCAAAATGATCCAGATGGCCATGGGTAATATAGATCCGTTCCAGATCTTCCAGCTTGCGCCCTATTCGGGCAAATGCTTGCCATAGAGTTTCCAAGCTTGCGGCATCACGAAGCCCTGTATCCACCAAAGAAAGAGGCGGACCTTCGAGCAGAAACACATTGACCGATTCGATTGGAAACGGAATCGGGATGGTGATCTTATGGATGCCGCGGAACTGAGTCATCGTTCCCTCGAGAACTTTTATCGGCCCACGTATTTGGGAGGGCGCTTTTCGTTGAACGCTGCTATGCCTTCTTTTGCGTCCTGGGTATGGACGAACAGAAACGCGATTCCTTCCAGCTCTTGGGCCAGACCTTCAGACAGGGCTTCCTGGAATGGAACTCTCAAGCATTCTTTGATGCGGCCTATGGCCTGGGTGGCTCCTTGTGCCAACTCCTCTGCAAACTTGATACTCTCAGGCAAAAGCTGATCTGCTGGAAACACACGGTCCACCAGTCCGATAGCCAGAGCTTCAGTTGGTTTGAGCGTGTTTCCTCGAAGAAGCAGCTCGGTTGCCTTGCTTCTGCCAACCAGACGCGTTAACCGTTGAGTTCCGCCCGCCCCTGGCAATAATCCGAGCTTGACCTCGGGAACCCCGATCGTGGCCCGGGAGTCGGATATGAACCGAAAATCACAGGAAAGAGCCAATTCACAACCTCCCCCCAAAGTATGGCCGCTCAGAACGGCTATGGTAGGTTTGGGGAGAGCTTCGATTCGGTTATAGCCATCCTGAGCAGTCTTTATGTACTGCCGGAACTCTTCTTCTTTAAGGCTCAACAGATACTTGAGGTCAGCGCCCGCCATAAACATCTTGTCTACGGCGCTGCGAAAGAGGACAGCTCGGACCTTCTGATCGGTCTTGGCTTTCCTGACCACTTCGTCTAATTGTCGAACAAAATCCGGACTCATGGCGTTCGCCGGCGGGGAGTTCAACACAATGTGCGCAACCCCGTTTTGCTTTTCGTATTTCACAAATTCAGACATGGCCTCTCCTTACTGTTGCGTGTCATCAAACCTCTCGGGCCAGCCATGCCGCGCCCAAAGCACCCGTGAACTGGGGTTCAGGAGGAATGAGCACAGTCAGGTTCGCCTGCTTCTCCACCCGGCGCACTACTCCGAGGTTTTTGGCAATACCTCCGGTAATCACAAAATCTCGCTCTAAGCCGACAGATTTGATGAGTCCGAAAACCCGATCAGCCACGGCTTCATGGACACCAGCCAGCACGTCTTCCAGAGAGACTCCGCGTCGCCGGTACGATAGCACTTCCTGTCTGGCAAACACGGCGCACGTGGAACTGATTTTGATCGTTCCTTTTGCTTCGAGAGAGCGATCTCCAATCTCTTGGAGCGGCACGTTCAGACTTTGAGCAAGGATTTCCAGGAACCGGCCGGTCCCGGCGGCGCACTTGTCGTTCATAATAAAGTTCGTATGATGACCCCCGGCATTCAATCGGATGGCTTTGCAGTCCTGGCCTCCCATATCCAGAATGGTGCGCGCGGTAGGGAATATCTTATGCACCCCTTTGGCATGGCAGGCGATCTCCGTAATGCTAGTGTGGGGAAAAGGCGCAATGTACCGACCGTAGCCTGTTGTAACAATGGCTGAAAGCGATTCCATGGTCAGCCCGCCCGCTTTCATGGCCTCTCGGAGAACCGTCAAACACGTTTCAGCGCTGTCCGGGCCGGTTGAAATAAGACTTGACGCGACCGGTGTTTCCTCATTGAGAATCACTACTTTGGCAGTGCGGGAACCCACATCAACACCTGCGGTAAGCATTGGAATTTCAACTCCCTCCAGAATTTCAAGAAATACAGCGCGCAGCGCCCAAAGCAGTCGTCAACAGAGGGTGTGTAGGGACATGGATTGTCGCTCCGAGCCGTCTTTCCAATGTCCTGGTAATGGTTTTGCTCTGAGCCACCCCTCCGCAGAAAAACACATCCTTTTCAATGCCGGCACGGCTGAGCACTTCCAGCAGCCGCGTGGCCACGGAGTCGCATATCCCTGCACAGATATCTTCTATCGAAAATCCACGGTGCACATTCGAAATGATCGCTGATTCGGCAAATACCGCGCAGGTGGTGCTCACTTTTGCTATACCGTCAGCCTGACCCGCCAGCATGTCCAGCTTGGCCAGATCGATCTGAAGCACTTCGCAAGCTATTTGCAGGAAGCTGCCCGTACCACTGGCGCATTTGCTATTGCTTGCAAAATCGAGCACCTTTCCCCCATGTCCCACCTTCACGGCGCGGCACCCTCCCGCACCTGCGTCCAGCACCGTACATGCCTTTCCAAGGACAGGATATGCTCCTCTGGCCGCGCATGTTTCCTGGGTTCTCTGTAAATGGGAAAAAGAAACCTCTTTTCGACCCAACCCCGTAGAGACAATGCGCTGGATCCGATCAAAGGAGGTATTCGCCTCCTTGAGAGTATTCTCCAAGGCCTGGCGTGCACCTGTATCGGCATCCACTTCTGTTACCATGTTCTGGTAAGCGAGAACGATGTTCTGTTCGAGCAGGACCACCTTTATGGCATGCTGGCCAACGTCAATTCCGGCAGATAGCATGCTTTACCCTTTCAACATCTCGATAAAAGCTTCCACTTTCGAACGCGCTTCATCCAGCGAACCCTGGGAGTAGTCGCTTTCCAGATAAAGGACTGGGACGTTGAGCTCATCTCGGAACTTTTCTTTCAAGAAGGGATACTCGAGATTTCGGCATTCACAAAACATGGGGATGAAAAAGATGGCGCCATGGATTTCGGTTCCACTGAGCTTGCTCTTGATAAAATCGAACCGCTCTCTTGGGTGAGGATCAGCCGTCATAGTATGCGGACAGTGAACGTCCAGGCGATGTTTTACAATGGCATCCATAGGAGCAATCGTGGTATCCATTTTTCGACCCAGATAGCTTGTGCCTACGCCGATGTCCTCTGCAATCACGTGGCCGCCGCATTCCTCAATAATGTTGTATATCCGGGAAGAAAACTGATCTACGGCGCCTCCGGAAAGGAACAGGCGCACCCCTCCATTGGACAGAGGTTGTCGTTTTTCGAGTTCTTGCATGTACGAAACCATCAACCGGTTATGCTGATCTTTGGGCATCTGGAGAGAAGAGAACTCCACCATAAAGGCTTCACTGCCAGAAACTTTGAGAGGTTGGTTTTTCCGGAAGGCATGAAGACAACCCAACCAATCGTAATGTTCGTTGTATACTGCAATAGTCTGAGATAACATCTCGTCTGTAATGATTTGCCTTGCTTCTCTCTCGATGTGCTGCTTGAAGATACGAAACTCGTCACGAAGATATTCATGCACTCCCGGCCCGCTGATTTTTTCAGGGCTTTTAATGTAAAGTACATAAGGGGATAATTCGGCACCCATTATGGTAGGTTTTTCTTTGGGAGAAAGTACGCGCCAGTAATACTCGCAACGGGACATAATGTCGCAACTGTTACAGACAACCACTCCATCCAGATACTCGTATACACCGCGACCTGCCAGGTCCAGCAAGCTACGCACATAGGGGCATGCATAGCGGACTACGTGTTTGTCTACGACCTCAAGTTTATCCGGACTTCCCGTTACCTTAACCGGCAGGATCCCTGCTGCATAGAGGATTTCTTCGGGAGTCATGCAACAGAGATAGCCATAACACTTCTGGCCGGTCTTAGCTTTCCATTCCTTGATCTTCTCGTGTCGGTTGAGCATCCATTCCTGGAATTCGAGCCCCATGGTTTCACCTCCCTCTATCGTCCTACACGGCGTGTTTTAGAAGCTGTTCCGCGAACGCATCGAAACGGGCAAAGGTTTGAGCCTCTGAGTAAGTTCGCTCATCAATAAGGTCACATTCGAGGGGCACTGAAGGGATGCCGAAGTCCTCCTGCAGTACTCTCGCTATTTCTACGGTGGGAAAAACCACAGGCCTGCACGTAATCAGGTAGAACAACACAGCGCCGGCAGCTTTGTACTCGTGAACTGCGTTAATTATTGTGGAAACCGCTTGCCCAATCATGCTTGGCGCGATCAAGCCACCGGACTGTTGCAGCGTACGAATGGCAAGTTCTCGGAAAGGGTTTTCTGGCATGCGGGGAGGAAATGGGCACATGTTGTAGATCGGCTCGAACACAAATGCCCCGCCATATTTCTCAAAGTAGTTGAACAGGGACATGTTGAACCACGGAGCGAGACCCATCCACAGCAAGCGGAATTTCTCTTCCGGAACAATCCCCAGACCCTTGGCCACGCGGTCCTTGAGTTCATCCCTCAGCTTTACATAAAAATCATAGGCGCGTTGGGTTCCAATGGTGTACAGTCCTGGATACATGGTTGAAAGGCCATCAGCCACCCCCATGGGAGCAGGGACAGCCTTGCGCAGTTCTAAAATCTCCAGGCGGAGCTCGTTGGTCCGGTAAGAGAGTTCCATAACCTCGTTAAAACGATCCTGATCATACTTATGCCCCGTCACATTCGTAATGAACTTGGCAGCCTCTTCCCATTGGCGTTGGGTGTATGTCAGTTCATGGTCGGCCGGAGGAGAGAAGAACAGGTCGCGTTCTCCCCGTTTGATTTTGTTGTAAAAGGGTAGCAGGGCGGTGCGCAACCCAGGCTGAAAATACGGGATGTCGCAGCCTCTTTCGGGAATGTCCAGAACATAAAACGGCACGTTCAGTTTCTGAGCGAGGTACTGAAACCACTTGCCGCGAAGATCACATACAAAACTGGTAGTAATGATCATGTCTGGTTTGGGCAGTCCCCCGAGCGGCGCATCCGCAAGGTTTCCAGTAAGCGCATGCCCGATGCTGGACCGGGCGTAGCCGCAAAGGTAACTGGCAAATCCGGCTGATTCAGCTATCCGGGCAAAACGGACGGCCTCTTTTTCAACGCTTTCGTCTTTGGTTCCTCCTTGGCGCATCATCCCCGTGATCACGGCAAAATGTTCCGGGAAAACCGGGAACACGTCCATGGCCCAATACAATTCCTTGGGGAATACTGCACAGGACCATACTACCGGTTTGCCCTCTGCCTTGGCTTGATGGGCCGCGGCATACTCTCTTTTCACGTAAGGCCAAACCTCTTTGGCCGTTTCTACTGCTTTTTTGCTCGGCGCTGTCTTGGCTTGCTTTTCTTCCATGGCTGCCTCTCCCTCCAGATGATTGTGTGGACAAAGGTGACCACCCGGAATCTGTACCCGATGTATAGGTACTCAAAATGCGTGCCAGAGTAACCTAACCCAGGAATTGTATTGAGTCAACGAAGAACTTTCTTTGTAGTCAGTCTAAAATTTCCCCCTGCTCCCCTTTTAGAAAAGGCAATAACATGGTAGGGGCAACCCCCCGTGGTTGCCGCAGATTCGGGCAGGCACGGGGGCCAGGGGATTTTTGAAAAACCCTCTTCCCCAAACCAGGGGAAGAGGGGAGGGTGAGCGGGCATAAGCGCTGACTTAACAAGCTTATTTTGTTCGGAAAACCATAATCCTACTTATGGAACAACCTTGGAAAAGCAACAGTTATGTCACTGGTCGGGCCTTAAGTTAGCGCCTATGGTGTGAGGGGGAATGCTCACAGAAATAATTACTTGCCTGAACGCAATTTGGCAATAGGGGAATTTTAAGAGTACAAGGGAATGCAACAATCAACATCCCCTTCTTGGTGGGGGAGAGAGCCTCGGTAGGGGCGACCGGCCGGTCGCCCCTCCGGCGTTGATATAACATACTGGGGAAAAGAATACTGGTTCCTTCTGAACCACCTTTATTGTTTTTTTGAGAACGGAAACTTCTTGTTGACGCTGTCTGGCAGGAGAACAAGATGGATTGTTTTAGACCATGCGGTTTGTTTAAAATGAATCAGGAGTAATGAGAAAAGTTTTATTAACGGAAAACCCTTCAGGCACGGTGTATCGCGCTTCTACCGGAGATAAGACTTCATAAGGGCTTCGACACCATTTTTCGTTTCAATCGTTGCCGGGTAATGCCCAGACGCCGGCACACGAGGCTCTTGTTGCCCCCACAGCATTCGAGCGCTTTCTGGATGTAGAGCGCTTCAAGATCGTACAGGGGCATGATTCTGTCTTCTGATAAAGATAAGGGGAATTCGTTTTCATCTCTTAGGCATGGGTCAATCCCTCTTACTTCCGGGGGGAGGTGAGAGGCAAGAATCCATTGGCCCTCCGCGAGAATCATGGAGCGTTCAATTACGTTCCTCAGTTCACGCACGTTCCCTTTCCAGGGGTATGTTTCCAAAGCCAACATCACCTCCTGAGAGAACCCATTGATATTTTTTCCGAATTTGCTGTTGAAGTATTCCAGAATATGGTGTGCAAGCAGGGGAACGTCACCTTTTCGTTCCCTCAATGGAGGGATAAAGATCGGAAACACGTGAAGCCGGTAGTAGAGGTCTTCTCGAAACGAACCTTCCTTCACCCCTCGTTCCAGGTCGCGATTCGTGGCTGCCACGACCCGCGCATTCACCCGGACTGGTTTTGTGCCTCCCACTCTGTAGAATTCCTGGTCCTGAAGAAACCTGAGCAGCTTCACCTGAGTAGTAGGACTGACATCACCGATCTCGTCCAGGAAAACCGTGCCTTGGTCGGCCGTTTCCAAAAGCCCAATCTTTCGCCTGACAGCTCCTGTGAAAGCGCCTTTTTCATAGCCAAACAACTCACTTTCCAAAAGATTCTCTGGCAGCGATGCGCAATTCACCACCATTAAAGGATGATCCCGTCTGGCGCTGTTGTAATGAATAGCCCGACACAACAATTCTTTACCCGTGCCGCTTTCACCCCTGAGCATCACAGTGGCATGGCCTGTCTGTGCGACTTTGAGAGCTTCGTCACAAACCTTGTGCATTACCGCACTTTGCGTGATGATATTACCGAAGTGGTATTTCCGGGCCTCATTCTCCTTTAAGGTCCTTAACTCCTGCTTCAACTGGAATACTTCCGTGGCTTTCCGCACCGCAAAAGTGATTTCTTCTATATCAAAAGGTTTGGTAATGTAATCTTGAGCGCCGTTTCTTATCGCTTCCACTGCGGATTTGATCCCGCCATACGCCGTAATCAAAATCACCAGGGCCTCCGGATTGATCTGACGAATATTGGCAAGCAGTTCGGTGCCCTCTCCATCCGGCAGCCGCACATCAAGAAGAGTCAGATCAGGAGCATGTTCGCGGTATGTTTGAAGCCCTTTCTGGGCGGTTTCGGCGAGAAACACCTGACACCCTTCATGCTCGAAGTGCTTCTTTAGCGAGTTCCGCAGCAGTTTTTCATCGTCTACAATGAGTAGTTTCATTTTCGTAATCTGATGGTAAAAACAGATCCTCTGCCGTTTTCGCTCTTCACGATGATTTCACCATTATGCTCCTCAATAATCTTGGCGCAGATAGTCAATCCCAGTCCAGTGCCATAGTTCTTGGTGGTAAAAAAAGGATCGAAGATTTTAGAGAGGTTATCTGGAGGAATCCCAACGCCGTGATCGGTTACTTGGATCTCAATCCCCTTGGGCCTGCCATTATTAGAAAACGGTATAGATCGGGAATGGATTTCGACCGTGCCCCCTTCCTCGCTGGCCTCGATAGCATTGACCAGCAGGTTCAGGAAGACCTGGTGTATTTTGTCCATGTCAGCGCGGAGATAGGCTGTTTCATCCTGAGCTTCGCAAAGGACCCGGATCCGTTTCGCTTTGATTTTGTCCTGAAGAGCAGCCACGCACTTTTTCAGAACCGCGTTTATATCCCCCTTGCTGATTGTCAGGGGAAGTGGTTTAGAAAACCGGAGGATTTCCTGTATCAGCGTTTCCATTCGATCCACTTCTTCCAACACAGCATCCATCTCCAGCTTTTGTTCTCCAGTACAGGCCAACTCTTTAGTAAGCGTCTGAATGGTGGTAAAGATTCCACTTAAAGGATTGCGAAGTTCGTGAGCCACCCCCGCAGCCATCGTGCCTATAGCAGCCATTTTCTCCATGCGGCGCAATGATTCAGATAACCTTTTCGTCTCTGTAACATCCTGGATCAAGGTGGCCACTCCGGAAAACCGCTTATCCCCGTCAAATACGACAAAGGAATTTACTTTCAGTATCAACTCATCCTCTTTCTGAACAAAATTAACCTCCTTCTCCGTATCTTTCTTTTTTCTCATGGTTTCCCTGATAATATGAAATATGGCCCGCTGATCTCCAGAAAAGATTACATCAGCAGGCTTTCCTATCACTTCTGATGATTTCGTCACAAATATTTCTTCAATTTTTGGATTAATGGACAAAATTTTGCCCTTCGCGTCTGTTATCAGTATACCTACGCCAGCGCTATTCATAACGTTATCAATAAACCGTCTTTCCGACAATAAGCGTTTATACAATTTCACATTCTCGATCAGTTTTCCGACCTGCGAAGCGTAGATTTTCAGCACTTCGGTAGCCGTCTCATCAAATATGCTGGAATCTCGATGATCGAGCTGAAGTATGGCGGCAGTTTGATCTTCATAGGTGATGGGAATCAAAATGGTGCTTCCTTTGAGTGGGGAGACCGGAAGGCTATAGGCGCATTTCGTCAGCTCCGGGATCAGCGCAAGCCGCTGCTCGTGGCAAACTTCCTTGAAGGGGTGCTGGTCCAGGCTTAGACGTATATCCGTCCGTTGCGACGACGGATATCCCCTAAGAAGGCGCAAATGCGCTCGCCGAGTTCCAGGGTCACAACACCAGATAGCCCCACTTGAAGCCTGACTGAGACTCAACGCATAATCCAAGATATCTTCCGTCAGTTGATCCATGTCCATGATGACGTTCAATTCCCGGTAGATTTCCTGTAGCCTGACCAGATAGTTGATTTTACGCGCGTTCTGGGCATATAGCCTCGCGTTCTCAATGGCTATACTGGCATGGTTTACAAACAACATCAAAGATCGGATATTTTTTTCTGTTATTTCAAATTGGCCGGGATAGCTCTCAACCTGTGTGGGATATCGTTCAACTCCAAGGATCCCGAAGGTTTCTCCTTTGGATCTCAGGGGTACAAAAAGAAGGGAACCTCTTCCTCCATGCTGATGAGATATCTTAAGGTCTATTTTGGTTAAGTTCGGACCGTTTGTAGGATCTTCAATGTAAGTGTACGTGGAGGACTGTGCCGCCCTAATTTCGATACAGTCATGTCGATTGACGTTCAGAGGTTTCGTCCTGATTATCTTTTCACTCTCCTCACTAAGCCCTCCGGTTCCATGGCAAACCAGATTCTCCTTCTCTTTGTCCCATAAATACGCCACTCCACGATAGTATTCAAAACAGTTCAAAACATTATTAAGAATCGTACTTAGCAATCTATCCAGCGTAATCCCCTCCAAAGGCAAGGGGCTAACATTATTAAGACTCGCAATAAGCTTGTTCCTTTCAATAAGATCTGAAAGGAGTTGTTTGTTTTGTTCCTGTAAAGCAGATACTCTATCAGAAATAGAATTGAATTTATGGTCTATCTTGCGGAACTTGTCAATGAAAATGAGACACCTCCATTAAGAATTTAGTGTCGCAATGGATCACTATTTTCTGGTACCGGTTTATCGCCTCGTAGTCCGGCTTTCTCATGCACAACAATCCGATCATCGATTTCACAATATCGCTATGGGGAATCTTGGGCTCCCGGCATCCGGGCAGCGTCACGGCGTTGATACGCGCTCCCAGTTCCGTGCGGTTCATCAGGGCGCCGATCAAGGCCAGCCCCGAATGGCTGGTCAAATGTTCGTCGCCCTCTTTGATGATAAATTCTTAAAGTCGCATTTTCACTTCCCGGGTGTTGTTTCTGGGGCAGGTGAATACCATAATTACCCTTTATAATCATGTTTAATTATTAATTAAAGCACTTTCGTGCCACTAATTCAGGTTAAAGATAATCAAGCAAAAACAGAGCCAACAACTGTGATCAAAATCTCATGGTAGCTTGAAATAGCATGAAAGGTCCGTCGGATACAGCAGAGATCGTAGATCCAGCATCGGATAAGCGATTCAATAGATTTTTCTATGGACGTGAGAAATTGGAAAAGAAAAAAATCTCCAGATGGCCCGATAATACCTGAACCTAGTTTAACATTGCCTCCTGCCCTCGGGCAACACTTTGTGACCAGCTCTCCATTCGCGGCTTTTTGGG
>Ga0154806_145_pt1 | contig 23099 bp, 18 predicted proteins | sample Rifle2008BG16ft_FD_105814 | JGI IMG/M metagenome (GOLD analysis project Ga0154806, IMG submission 105814) | candidate division Zixibacteria bacterium RBG_16_50_21
GAAAAGCTTGCCTACGCCTATCTTGGATAATTGATCCATATCCTCTTTGGGTATGATTCCACCCCCAAAAAGGAGAATATGTTCGGCATTTTTCTCTTTCAAAAGCTGCATGGTGCGGGGAAATAAAGTCATGTGCGCCCCGGAGAGAATGGACAGGCCGATGGCATCAGCATCTTCTTGAATGGCCGCCTCTACCACCATCTCTGGAGTCTGACGGAGTCCCAGATAAATAACCTCTAAGCCTGCATCCCGCATAGCGGCAGCAATGACCTTCAGGCCCCGGTCGTGGCCATCCAGTCCAGGCTTGGCCAAGATCACTCTTATCTTATTAACCATTTACCATCACTCTCCTGTTACTCGTTTCACAAACTAAGTCTTTTTAAGTCCAGGTCGCCATTCATTTCAAGCTGTATCTAGAACCAAGCCGGCTCTCGGTACTCCCCGTAGACTTCCTTCAAAGCCCCGGCGATTTCCCCCTCGGTGGCGTAAGCCTTGACACAATCTATCAGAGGGGTCATGCAATTTTCACTCCCGGCCGCGGCCTTCTTTAAGTCTTCCAGGGCTCTCTTCACTTTGTCATTGTCTCTGCTCTTTTTAACTTGGCCAATGCTGTCGGCTTGTTCCTTAGCGGCCGATTCGTCAATCTTCAAAATGGGAATGTCCAGCTTTTCATCATCCTCAATAAACTCATTTACTCCCACCTGAATTTTTTCCTTCTTTTCCAATGCCTTCTGGTACTCAAAAGCCGCCTGAGCGATTTCCATCTGGAAAAATCCCTCTTCTATGCACTTCAGCACTCCCCCCCGCCGTTCAATCTCAGCGAAATACTTTTCTGCCTCTTCCTCCATTTTGTTAGTAAGGGCCTCTACGAAGTAAGAGCCTCCCAGCGGGTCAACCGTGTTAGTCACTCCGGTTTCATGGGCGATTAACTGTTGGGTGCGCAGGGCAATCTTGACCGCCTTTTCAGTCGGCAAGGCCCAGGTTTCGTCCATGGAGTTGGTGTGCAGTGATTGGGTACCGCCTAAGACTGCCGCAAGCGCCTCAAAAGCCGTGCGGACGATGTTGTTCTCCGGCTGCTGCGCGGTAAGAGACACGCCCGCCGTCTGAGTGTGGAAGCGCAAGAGCCACGACTCCTCTTTTTTGGCTTGATATCTTTCTTTCATATGACGGGCCCAAATCCGCCGCGCAGCCCGATACTTGGCAATCTCTTCAAAAAAGTCTAAGTGGGAGTTGAAGAAAAACGACAGCCGGGGGGCAAAGTCGTCTATATTTAAGCCTGCCTTGATTCCAGCTTCCACGTAAGCGAAACCATCCGCCAGAGTGAAAGCCAGCTCCTGGACCGCAGTGGACCCCGCCTCCCGGATGTGATAACCGGAAATAGAGACGTAGTTATACTTGGGCATATGCTGGGTGCAGAACTTCATCATGTCCACAATCAAGCGCAGGGAGGGCTCAGGCGGGAAAATCCATTCTTTCTGGGCGATATATTCTTTGAGAATGTCAGTCTGGCAGGTGCCCCCCAGTTTATGCGAAGGGACTCCCTTCTTTTCACCGGCGGCAATGTACATTGCCAGCAATATGGGAGCCGGACCATTGATAGTCATAGAAGTGGTGATGTTTCCCAGATCAATTCCATCAAAAAGAATCTCCATATCCCGCAAAGAGTCGACCGCCACTCCGCAGATTCCCACTTCCCCTTCTGACCAGGGGTCATCTGAATCGTGCCCCATCAGGGTGGGTAAATCGTAGGCCACGGAAAGCCCCATCTGGCCGTGTTTGAGCAAGAACTTGTACCTCTCGTTTGTCTGCCGGGGAGTGCCGAAACCGGAAAACTGCCGCATGGTCCAGAGACGGCCCCGGTACATGGAATGTCTGATGCCTCTGGTATAGGGGTACTCCCCCGGGAATGCCAGGTCCTTGAAAAAGTCGACTTTCTCCACGTCCAGGGGAGTGTAGAGGTTCTGAATCGGCTGTCCGGACAGAGTAGTAAACTTGGTGTTCTGGCATTGAGGATTAAGCTTTTTGTACTCCTCCTGCCACTTGTTATTGTGCTCTTTAATTTTGTTTAATAGCTCTATTCCGAACATCGAACTCAACTCCTCCACGATTTCAAGATTTTATCCGCCAATGAATAAGGGGTTTCTTCCTTTGCATAAATCTGTTCAGCCAGTCTCTCCCAGTCCAGATCCGAATCGAATCGGCCCTGCACAGTCAGGCGGATTTGGTTCTCCAGAACCCGCTGTAATTCATTTTTCAATTGTCTTTTGCGGTTGGTAGCGAATAAATCATTGCTGATAGCGAATTTTTTGTGCTTGTCAATGGCTTCCACCAGTTTACTTACCCCCTGGCCGGTTGTGGCCGTGGTAGACAATACCGGGAACTCCCAGCGCTGTTCCTTTCGTTTGGACTCCAGACTCATGTTCAGCTGCACTACCAATCTGGCCGCTCCTTCCCGATCTGCCTTATTGACTACGAATATGTCTCCGATCTCCATCAATCCCGCCTTGAAGGCCTGAATGGAGTCGCCTGACTCCGGCGACAAGACCACTACCACGGTGTCGCTGTGCTGGGCCACTTCCAGTTCAATCTGTCCCACGCCGACTGTCTCCAATATAATAAAATCCTTTCCGAATGCATCCAGAATCAGGCAGGCTTCAAAGGTGGTGACTGCCAGACCCCCCAAAGAGCCCCGGGAGGCCATGCTGCGTATGTAAATACTCTCCTTGCCGGACAGGCTCTGCATCCTCACCCGGTCCCCTAAAAACGCCCCGCCGGAGAAGGGGCTGGTAGGATCGACTGCTATCACTCCGATTTTGTGACTTGCCTTGGCAAATTCATTGGCCAGAAAATCCACCAGAGAACTCTTGCCCGCCCCCGGTGGCCCGGTAATCCCCAGTTTATACGCCTTCCCCGTCTTGGGATACAAAGCGGAGACAATCTGCTGGTAACCGTTGGACTGATTTTCGACTTCGGAAATGAGCCGGGAGAGTGCCTGAACTTCTCCCTGGTAGAATCTGTCCAAAAGCGCCATTTAGTTGCTCAGCCTCAGGTCTTTAATTCTCAGCTGGATTCTGCTTTGGCCGTTCCAAACGTTGTTCTCCAAAATGTAGGCCAGATCAAAAGTCCCCCGGTGGGTGGCAATCGGCCTGGCCCACTCTCCTAAACTGAATCCGATAGCATCGTATTCCGCCTTTTCCTGAGTGACCCGCAGTTTAAGATGATTGTTCCCCACGATTCCCGGAAAATCTGCCCGGGAGAGTTTATTGGTCGCGAACACCGGCCTCATATTTCCCGGTCCGAAAGGAGCCAGAAGCTCAATTGATTCCACCAGCTTCTCATCAATCTCACTCAAACTCAGTTCCGCATCAATGTGTTGCCTGGGAATTAAGTCATTCGCCGACAGCCTCTCTTCTGAAACCGCCAGGAATCTCTGTTTGAAGTCATCGAACCTGTCCCTGGTTATGTTCATGCCAGCTGCCTGGCGGTGCCCTCCGAAGCTGACTAGTTGATCCCTGCATTCTCTCAGGGCCGCGAATAAATCAAATCCGGGAATAGAGCGGCCGGATCCCTTTCCCTCCTCTTGGTCGAAGGTCACCAATATGGTAGGGCGGTAGAAACTCTCCGCCAGACGGGCGGCCACAATTCCCAGAATACCTTGGTGCCAATCATTACTGGCCATTACGATGGCTTTTTCCTTTTCTAAATTTACACTGGCAGTAACCATATCCAGGGCCTCTTTTTGAGTCCTTTCATCCAGGCTTCGTCTTCGCTGATTTTCCGTGTCGAGAAACTGAGCTATCTGGTAGGCCTCGCTTTCATCTTTCGTGACCAAAAGGCGTATGGAATGGATTGCATCTCCCAACCGGCCGACGGCATTCAGCCGGGGAGCCAGCCCGAAGACCACCTGGGAGGTTCCGATCTGCTTAGCTTGCAATCCTGCCTTGATAATCAAGGCCTTCAGGCCCGGCTTATTACTTTTGGCAATCTGCTCCAGGCCGAATTTGCACAAAATTCTGTTTTCCTTAGTCACCGGAACCACGTCTGCCGCCGTCCCCAGGGCCACTAAATCCAGGTGTTCTTCTAACTCAGACTCGTCCAGGCTCAGCCGCCGGTACAGTGCCTGAGCAATCTTGAAAACCACCCCCACTCCGGCTAGTTCTCCCCCGGGATATTCTTCCATTTCGAATTTTGGATTGACGATAGCCCGGGCCTGTGGAATTCTCTCTCCGGCTAAATGATGATCGGAGATAATCAAATCTATTCCCAGGCTCAAAGCGTAATTTGCTTCTTCACAGGCGGTCATTCCGCAGTCGACTGAGATCACCAGGCCAGCCTGTCGTCTTCTGGCCTCTTCCATTCCTTCAATTGAGAGCCCGTACCCTTCGGTCAATCTTTGCGGGAGGTAATAGCTGACCTCCGCCCCTAGGCGGTTTAGCACCAGATACAGAAGAGAAGCGGCTGAAATTCCGTCCACGTCGTAATCCCCGAAAACCATAATTTTTTCTCTGGACTCCAGGGCTTGGACGATTCTTTCCACGCATTTCTCCATCTGGGGCATCACAAAAGGATCAACCAGATTAGCCAGGCTGGGACACAGGAAATTTTTAGCCTCCTCCTGATTTGTGATTCCTCTCTGGGACATGACCTTCCCCAGCACTCCGGGCAGGCCTAATCCTTTGAACCAGGTGGTTTCAGACCATTCTCTAGACTTGATTTCCCAAATCGACCGCATATTTAAACTAAGCCAAAGCAGACCGTAAGCCGAGTTCTGTTTAAGTCATCATCTATCTGGGCTGGCCGTTACCGGACAGCTTCCAGCGGCCTACCCGGGAGTAATGGCGGAACAGGCACTTCCTTCTCCCTTATTTGGCCTTGCTCCGCGCGGGGTTTGCCAGCCCCCGATGTCGCCATCGGGGCGGTGGTCTCTTACGCCACCCTTTCACCCTTGCCCCGAATGAATCGGGGCGGTCTGGTTTCTGAGGCACTTTCCGTACCCTTGCGGATCCCTGGAGTTACCAGGCGCGCTGCCTTAGGAGCTCGGACTTTCCTCCCCGAACTAGTCGGGGCGATGACCTGGCCTGCTCTGGCTTAAATTATTTCACCTCCTTACGAGGCTGAATCTTTAGGGACTGAAATCATATTTTAATCAAGATTGAAAAGAGCTAAAACCAAAGAAACCGGCAGGCTAGGATTGCTGCCGCAGTCTGTAATTAGGAGCTTCCTTGGTAATGAAGACCGAATGAGGGTGGCTCTCCTTGAGGCCGGACTCGGTCAGACGGATGAAACGAGCTTTCCGCTTCAATTCGGCTACATTTTTAGCGCCGCACATCCCCATTCCTGATTTCAGGCCTCCCACCAGTTGAAAAATCGTGTCTGAGAGTTTTCCTTTAAATGGTACCAACCCCTCGATTCCTTCCGGCACGTATTTGGCCGGCTCCTCCTGCTCTTCCTGGAAGTATCTGTCCCTGCTGCCGGCCCGCATGGCCTCGATGGAACCCATCCCCCGGTAGGACTTAAAGCTTCTTCCTTCCAAAAGAATGGTCTCTCCGGGACTCTCTTCGGTGCCGGCAAACAGCGACCCGACCATGACCGCATCTGCCCCGGCTGCCAAGGCCTTGACAATGTCTCCGGAATAACGGATGCCTCCGTCTGAAATCATAAAAACGTTGTACTGGGAGCAGACTTCAGCGCACTCAGCTACCGCGGTCAACTGGGGAACACCTGCGCCGATTACGACTCTGGTGGTGCAGATGGAGCCTGGTCCTATGCCTACCTTGACGCAATCTGCGCCGGCCTTAATCAAATCCAAAGCTCCTTCCCGGGTAGCAACGTTACCGGCTACCACTAAAACCTTGGGGAACCATTTTTTCAAGCTTTCCACTGCCTCTAAGACGTTTTTGGAGTGGCCGTGAGAAGAGTCCACCACCAAAAGATCGGCTTCCTCTTTGACCAGGGCGGAAGCTCTTTCCTTCAAATCCGAGGAGGCCCCTACTGCTGCCCCCACTCTCAACCTTCCCCGCTCATCCTTGCAGGCCAGAGGATACTGGATCTTTTTCATGATATCCTTGACCGTGATCATCCCTTTTAAGACCCTGTGCCGGTCCACCAACAGAAGTTTTTCAATGCGATGCTTGTGCAAAATCTCCTGGGCCTCCTCCAGGGTGATATCCTCCCCGGCCGTGACCAGATTTCTCTTGGTCATCAGATCCCCGATTTTGCGGTTAAGATTCTTTTCAAATCGTAGATCCCGGTTGGTAATGATGCCTAACAGTTTTCCCTTCTTGGTGACCGGAATTCCCGAGATGGAATACTTCTTCATCACCTCAATGGCATCTTTTATCGACTTTTCCGGAGGGAGGGTGACCGGATCGACTATCATCCCGCTCTCGGAGCGTTTAACTTTATTAACCTCCAGAGCCTGTCTGGCAACGGTCATGTTCTTGTGGATAATCCCCATTCCTCCTTCCCGGGCTAAAGCCAGGGCTAATCTGGACTCGGTGACCGTATCCATGGCGGCCGATAAGATGGGGACATTCATGGTAATGTGAGGCGCAATACTGGTAGAGACTTCCACCTGACTGGGCACGATCTCTGATTTATTGGGAATCAAAAGAACGTCGTCAAAAGTCAAGCCGACTTTTTCAAATCTTTTGTCCTGGCTTGAAACAGCCATCAGTTTCCGTTCTCCCCGGTCCAGATCAGGATTCTGCCGCAGTTATCGCAGGTTATCAAACCGTCCCCCCGTTTGATTTCCTGTATTCTCTGGGGGGGAAAAGTCTTGTAGCAGGCCCCGCAGGCCTTTTTTCGCACCGCCACCACCACCGGATTGCACTTTTTGCGAATCCTCTCATAAGTGGCGAAAGCCACTTTGTTTATCTGGGTTACCACTCTTCTCTTCTCATCGAGCCTTATCTTAATCTTACTGTCCACCCCGTCAATCTGTTTTTGTAGCTCGGCCATCTGCTGCTGGTTATTCTGGCCGATCTCCTCCAGCTTATTCTTGTACTCCTCGATTTTGGGGGTCTCTTCCTCCAACCCCTGCATGGCTTGCAGGATAAGATCCTCGCTCTGGGAGATTCTCTGCTTGCGGACTTCTATCTCGGCCATCAGGGCATCATATTCCTTGTTGGTCTTGATGTCCCGCATCTGCTTCTGAAACCTCTCCAGCTCCCCCTGCCAGCTGGCGATTTCAATCTCCCAATCCTTCTTGTCCAGGTTGAGCTGTTTAATTTTGTCCTCGGTTTGTTTTAAGAGATTAGCTATCTCCAGCGTCTCCGACTTCAGCTTTTCAATCATCTCAGGTAAATAGCTTTTGGACCGCTCCAGCTCGTCAATGTCATAGTCAATCGTCTGTAGCTTCAACAGTCCTTCTAATTCTGGCTTCATCCCATTACCTCTGTTTCATAAAAAAATGCACTCTGTGCCAGAGTGCATTTTCTACTGCGACTGGAGTATTTATCCGATAGAGTTTGATACTTAGCACCTGCTCTCGAAGCTTGGGCAATACAGGACTCGAACCTGTGACCTTTCGGATGTGAACCGAACGCTCTAACCAGCTGAGCTAATTGCCCGGTCAACTCTCTTTTTACTATGAGCTTACTCTGCCTTTCAATTCTTGGGCCCACCAGGGCTCGAACCTGGGACCCGCTGATTATGAGTCAGCTGCTCTAACCAACTGAGCTATGGGCCCAGATTCAACCATTATATGCAAAACACGAACTTTAGTCAAGCGTAGGCCTGAATCGCAGTCTGCCTTTCATGCTGGAAGACACTATTCAATTGGTTTTCCGGTTAACCTGCTGTCTTTCAAGATATTCTGCATATCCTGCAACTCTTTCATAAGCGCTTGAGCTCTTTTGCCGTTTTTCTCTCTTTCCGCCTCTTTTAAGGCTTGTTTCACCTTTCTTACGGGTCCTTCTATTCGCCTGGCCTTAAACTTCTGAATATAGTCATTAAACTTCTGAATATAGTCAGGAAAAGTGGTAGAGGTCTCCTGTCTGGGATAATCGAAATTGGCCAGTTCCAAAAGAAGCTGTCTTAAGTCCTGATTCTGGGTAGCTTCCAGTAAATCTGCTATGTCCAGCTCATCCCCAAGTTGGTTCTCATCTTGCAACAAGCGCCAGAGCTGTTCATGGGTGGGAATTGAGAAGTCTTCCAAGCTAATCTGGGGTACTGCCTCCTTAAACCAGGTTGGATTATCAATCATAAAAGCGAGAAATTCTCTTTCCCAGACTTCTTCTGTCAGCTTGGCTCCAGTAGTCTCTCTTGCTGGCTTGCTTTCCCCGGTTCTCGGAGATACGGACTTAAGGGCTTTTCTAAGGGTGGCTTCGCCAATTCCCAGTTCCTCTGAGACCTGCTTCAAATACAGGTCTTTTCTCACTTCATGCCCGATCTTGGCTGCCGTCTGGGCGAAACTCACCAGCACTTGTTCCTGTTCCCGCAGGGAGAGCTTAGAAAACTTGCCCTTCAACAGGCTGATTTTGAATTTGATGTAACTGTTGGATTCTTTAATCAGTTTTCCCAGCTGACCGGCGCCGAATTCATTGACGTATTTATCCGGATCGTAGCCTGCGGGCAATACCCCTACCTTTACGTCCAAACCGGCATCGTAGAGCAAATCCACGCTCCGCAAGACCGCATTCTGACCGGCAGTATCCGAGTCGAACAGCAAAACTACTTCTTCTGCAAAACGGGCCAGAAGCCTGGCCTGGTCGGAAGTGAAGGCGGTCCCGCAGGAGGCTACCAAATTGCGGATGCCGGACTGGTACAGGGAGAGATAGTCCATATACCCTTCCACCACTATGGCGAATTTCTCCTCCCTGATTTCCTCTTTGGAAAAATTCAGCCCGTATAAAAGCTTCCCCTTTTGATAAATTGGACTCTCCGGAGAATTCATATACTTCGGGCTGTCCTTTTCATCCAGAATCCGGCCGGCAAAGGCGACAGTCTTTCCGGAGAGGTTGAAGATAGGGAAAATTAGCCTGTTCTTGAAACGGTCATAATATCCCTTGCCATCATTTCTGGCTATAATCAAGCCTGCTTCTAAAAGAGTGGGAGTCTCCACTCCCTTAGCATTTGCCGACTTGTGCAGGCCGTCCCATTCATCCAGTGCCAAACCCAAACGGAACTCTGAGATTGTTTGGTCGGAGAGCTTTCTGCTCCCTAAGTAATCCTGCCCCATTTTCCCTTTGATGTTGTTTTCGAGATTACTAGTATAATAAGATGATGCCAGTTGATGTACCAAAAGAAGTTTGTCATTCAATTCCATTTCCTGCCGGTTGGTTTCTTTCTGGGGGAGCCGGATGTTTGCCCTCTTGGCCAAAAATCTAATGGCCTCCACGAATCCTAACTTTTCGTGGCTCATGAGAAAGGTGACGATGTTTCCCCCCTGCCCGCACCCAAAACAGTGAAAAATCTGCTTCTCTGGATTTACTGAAAAAGAGGGAGTCTTTTCGGCATGGAAAGGGCACAGCCCAAAATAATTTCGCCCCTTTTTCTTTAGGGAGACATACTCTGAGACTATTTCGACGACGTCGTTGGCCTGCCGGATCTGGTCAATCAACTCCTGGGGGAAATAATTCGACATCTAATTCTCTTTTGCAACTCAACATACCCCAAATAGGGGGAAAATCAATTACTTTTTCAACCTGACTATGGTGACCCCCATCCCCCCCTGATCCCATTCTGCCAGGCGAGTCTGTTCTACCCGGGGGTGCTCTTTGAGAAACTGGGTGACTCTCTTGCGCAGGGTTCCAGTACCCTTTCCGTGAATTATGGAGACCTCGGACAATCCGGCCAGAAGCGCCTGGTCCAGATACCGGTCGACCTTCTCCAAAGCCTCGTCAACCGTCAGCCCCCGGATGCTTATTTCCGGAGAGACTGAAGTTTCAGAAGTCGAGTACTTGGTCCTCCCCGATTTTGGTCTTTCCTGGCTCTGGGTCTGGTAAATGTCATTCTTGGTCAGAGAGACACTCAGCCCTCCCACTAGTACTTTCAGCTTCCCGGATTTATCGGGCAGAGTGACCACTTCCCCTTCCGCCTTCAATGTATCCACCCAGACCCGATCCCCGGCCTTGATTCTTTCAATCGGCATTAACCTAACCGGCTTGTAATCCTTTACTTCCTCTTCAACTTCTCTGGTTTTCTGTTCCACGTACCCCAAAGCTTTTTTGATACTCACCTTCTCCGCCTTAGTCTCTTTTAACTCCCTTATCAGATGCTCAATCTGCACCCTGGATTTGGACAGAAGCTCTTTGGCTTCCAAAAGGGCTTTGCCTTTAATCTCTTTCTGCTCTTTTTCAAGTTTTTGAATTTTCTCAGTGTAAAGATTTAAGAGCTTTTCTGTCTCTTCGCTCTTTTTGGATAAGATACCCCTCTCTTGCCTGGCCTGCTTTAATTCCGAGTCTAACTGTGCCAGCAGTGTGGTCAGGTCTTTTTCCTGACTGCCAATTAGAGAAGATGCCTTTGCGACAATCTCAGGCTTTAAGCCCAGCCGGGAAGCTATCTCCACCGCATAGCTGGATCCGGGCAGCCCTATTCTAAACTGGTAGGTAGGCCTCAGACTTTTGGAGTCAAACTCGAACGAGCCGTTTTCAATCTTGGGATTGTTCTGGGCCAAAACTTTCAAAGCGCCTAAGTGGGTAGTGACGATGGTCTTCACGTTTCTAGCAGTCAGATATTGTAAGATCGCCTCTCCTAAAGCAGAGCCTTCCTGAGGGTCGGTCCCGGCCCCTATTTCATCTAACAGGACCAGACTATTCTCATCGGAAGACTCGACCGCGCTGACAATATGCTTGACATGAGCCGAAAAAGTGGAGAGCGACATTTCAATCGACTGTTCGTCTCCGATGTCGGCATAAAGACCTTCTAGAACCGTTACCTGCGAATCGCCTTCTGCCGGTATCTGCAGGCCGGCCAGAGTCATCAAGGTCAAAAGCCCTACGCATTTCAAGGCAACCGTTTTACCGCCGGTGTTCGGCCCGGTGATGACCAGAGTGCAAAACTCTTTCCCCACTTCAAGGGAGAGCGGCACCACTGCCTGCTGGTCCAAGAACGGATGTCTGGCGTTCCTCAGTCTCAAATATCCGCTTCGATTCAGAATCGGAGAGTTGCACTTGAGATCAAGTGCCAATCGGGCCTTGGCCGCTAAACTGTCCAGAATCCCGATTATCCTTAGATTGGTCTGCAGCTCAGGCAGGTGCTGACGAACTTGAGTGGTCAGAGAAAGAAGTATGCGGTGAATTTCATTTTTTTCTTCCAGTTCCAGCGATTTCAGTTTGTTATTGAACTCCACTACCGCCACCGGCTCGACGAAAAAGGTCAACCCAGTCCCGGAGCGGTCCTGGATGATTCCGTTCACTTTGGAGAGTTCAGACTCAGGCACCGAAATGACGAATCTCCCCTGCCTTAAAGTCACAATCTCCTCTTCCGGCTTAGTTTTCAGGGAGCGCAGAATGGAGTGCAGCCTACCGGTTAAATCCTGCCTCAATTCGACTTTCTGTCGCCTTATCCGCCCTAGTTGAGGAGACGCCGTGTCTTTAATGTCCCCGTTGGGCTCGACCGACTTATGGATAGCATCATAAATCTGCTGCGGAAATTTTAGTTGGCCGGTCAGTTCTTCGATTAAAGGAGACTTCCCTTTGCTGGTGCTGTGGAATTTCAGCACCTCCCGGACACAGGCCAGGATTTCTGCCAGAGCTAAGAGTTCTGCCGCCTCCAGGGAAGTTCCTTCCGGGCTGATGCGCTCCAGTACCTCCCTCAAATCTTCCACTCCCACAGAGGGAAATCCGCCTTGATACAGAAAAATCTCCTTCATCTGCTGGATTTGGTCCAGACCCTTCTGTATCCGGGGTAAATCTGAGAGGGGGAAAAGCTGTCCAATCTCCTCTTGCCCTAAGGGAGACTGGCACAGGCCTTTTAGCCTTTGCTTGATTTTGTCAAATTCTAAGACCGCCAGGGTATGCTCATCCATTCATGGATATTCTAAGCATGCCCGCTGCAATTGCAAACCGTTTCTTCTGGCTATCCTTCTTGCCGGCTGAATCTTTTTTTGATTTCGGCCAGTACATTCTCGGTCTTGGTGGCCGTCTTTCTCCCCTCTTTGCCTACTTTTCCGAAGTAATATTTGGTCTCCTCGGAATCGGAAGCCTCCTTTAGGCTCTTGGAAATCTGGCCGATGAAAGAGGTACTCTTGGGGTGGAGGATGGTCGACTCCTCGTAAATCATGGGGATGGTCCCCCGCATGATGGGGGCAAAAAAGGAATTGTCCGTGGCCCGCAAAAATCCCTGCGGCAGAGGGAAAAACATTAATATCAACAGAACGAAGCCGGTTATGATCCAAGCCTGCACGAAACCCACTATCCCTCCTCCCATTCTGTCCAGCTTACCCAAGGGAGTTAGAGAGCCGATTCGGTAAAAGAGAAATCCCAAAATCTTAAAACTTAAGAATACCGCGGTAAATAAGAGAATAAAGCTGAAAAAAGAAACTACGTGAGGCGAGACCCGCATGTGGGTCAAAAACTTGGCCGAGAGCCAGTCCACGTAATTGACCGCGATGATAACGCCGACAATTAAGCCGAGTAGTCCCGTGATTTCCCGGATAAAGCCTCTGCGGAAGCCCAAGACCACTCCGGCAATCAATCCAACTGCAATGATGATGTCGAGCCAGTTCATATCCCCTCCTCTTTTTAGGGATACTCCCCTCAATTTCTTGAGGGGAATTAAGCGTTTTTGAAGTTGACTATGGTTAGCTTGCTCCTGCTTGCTCTAATCGGCTAGTGACGAGCTGATTTACCAGCTTGCCGTCCGCTCTTCCTTTGACCTTGGGCATCAAAACCTTCATCACCTTGCCCAGATCGGATTTGCCCAGGGCCCCGACTTCAGAAACAGCCTGATCGATAATCTGCCTTAAATCGGATTCCGACAACTGTTCCGGCAGGTAATTCTGCACAACTTTAAGTTCACTTTCTTCCTTGGTCACCAGATCGGAACGGTTGCCCTTCCTGAACTGAATAATGGAATCCATTCTCTTCTTGGCCGAGGAGCTTAAGACCCCTATCTCCTCTTCCTCGGTCAGAGGCTTTCCCTTTTCAATCTCCTTATACTTAAGTTCGGATTTCAGCATCCGCAAAGTCGACAGCCTGGTCTGATCCCGCTGTTTCTGAGCCTCTTTTAAGTCCTCGCCTATCTTCTCAGCAATACTCATAACCCCGTAAAGAAATCTCGGCGACGGGTTTTTCTTCTGGCTGCGGCCTGCTTCCTTTTCCTTCGTTCGGAGGGCTTTTCAAAGTGCTGGTGCTTTTTGACGTCGGCCAAAATGCCTGCCCTCTCGCAGGACTTGTTAAATCGGCGCAAAGCCTTTTCAAAAGACTCGTCGTCACGCACTACCACGTAGCTCACTAACTATTCAACCCCTTTCTGTAAGGTTTTATTTTTCATCACAAACTACTAATATACCAGAGCTCATACCTCTGTCAAGTTAAACTTGTGTTTTCCCTCTAACTTCCTGCAATGTCGCTAATTATACGCATTCTTCTCCTCCTAGTTTGCAACCATTCCTGATAGGGTCGATTTTTCTTGACAGAATCTTGCCCTCGCTCTAACTTCCGGCAGGTTTGGGAACCCTGCGGCCGCCCCCAGAGAAAAGGAAAGAGGCGGCTGCCAGGGCCCACTTAGAAATTCTGTTAGGGATTTATCTCAAAGCTTCAAGGAGGTGAGGCCGCTTAAGAATCTAGAATTACCATCTTCGGTGGGGGATAATTGTCTCAAAATCTAATTGGTTAAGCCAGGCAGGAGGAATTTATGCACAGGGTTTTGATTGCTATCTTAAGTTTGGTCACTGTCTTACTCTGGTCAGTTGTCTCTTTGGCCGGAATAAGAGCAGTTCCTTTCGAGGGGGAGCAGGATTTCAATTTCAAATTAGTCCCTGCTCACGTAACTTTGACAGCCGGAAAGCCGGCGCTAGAGACCAATCTGAATAAGGCCGCCTATTTCAACGCTCTTTTGAGTGGCGCCGAGAGGCTGGCTGATTTACAGTCAGCAACTGACGGCGGCTGGGACTGGGAAGTCGACAGTAGCCAGGCTTCTCACAGCGGCACGGCCAGCCCGGTAAATACTTATGGCGTGACTGCCATGGGAGTGCTGGGTGCTTACATCAGGCACGGACTGGCCTCTCAGCAGACCGTGATTCAGAATGCCTTCACCGGAATCGAGGCTAACACCCTGATTAGAACCGGGGGTGTCCCGCAATTCTTGATCAGAGCGAAACAGGAATTAGGAGTCCAGGCTTACGCCGACACTGCCAAATCCCGCTATGACGTCCGCAAGGCCCTTTCACCCCCCAACGGAACAGCAGGTGACAGAGCCCGCCAAATTAGGGATGCTCGCTGTGGTGGAGGACTCTGCAATGGTATTATCCCTTGGGACATTGGTCTGGTAGCAGTGGATGCCTTCGAGGTAGCCAATGAGTTCGGTGGAACTTACGGCGATGACGTGGACAGCATGGCTAAGGTGATTTATGATGTAATGTTTGCCGGGGACACGACCTACTTCAACTGGACCAACCGGGATGAGTGGTGGTGGACGCTGGGTCTGGCCGGCGCCCTGGATGGACTGGTGGCCTCGGGTGACTATTCTACCGAAGTCGAAACGCTGCTGGACACCCTGCTTAAGTACCAGCTTCCGGACAATTCTTGGGAATGGCACGGCGGCATCTACGGCGGAATTGGGGATTGGCAGACTACTGCCTATGTGGTAAAAGCCTTGATGTCTTATGCTGATATCGTGGGCGGCCCCAGAAAACTGGAGGCCTGTCAGGCCGCCGCTCAGGGTGCCTGGTGGCTGGTCGGAGAACAACAAGCCTACAACAAAGGCTGGTACTACCATGACGTGAGCGTTGGTGTGGACGGCTACTGCGAAAATACCGAAGTGGAAGGTGAAATCCTGTGGGCCCTTCATCTGGGAATTGAGTGCGGCTACACTTCTACCCCCAGCTTCACTTCTTTCGGCTACTTTGCGCTGCCGGCTTTGATGGTTGTGCTGGCGGTCGTGTTTTTCGTACGTAGAAAGAAGGCCATAGCCTGATTTGACTTTAATGGGCTGCTGCTTATCATGGCAGTAGCCCATTTTTTTATGTCCGCCAGAACCAAATCCTCCCCCCAGTTCAAGCCCATCTTTCTTTTCCTCTGCAAGTTTGTGATTCTTTTGACCCTGTTTGCTTTGGCATTTGGCTTCTTCAAGTGGCAATTTGCCGCGGTGATTTCCGCGTATTTGAACGCCACGGCTTCCCTGGTGAGATATTCCTTGCAGACTCTGGGATTTGATGTATTGCAGGCGGACAACGTCATCAATCTGGACAAGTTTTCAGTTCAGGTGATTCTGGAGTGCGCCGGGATCTATCAGATGCTTGTTTTCTCGGCTGCTGTTCTGGCTTTTCCAGCCCGTTCCAGGCAGAGAATTCTGGGAATCTTATTTGCCATACCCCTCTTCTATCTCATCGACCTATTGAGAATCGCTGCCTTGCTTCTGGTTGGAAACTACCGGCCCAGACTCTTTGATTTCGTCCACCTCTACACCGGCCAGATCTTCATTATCTTCATGGTGATTTTGGTCTGGCTCTTCTGGCTGAAAAAAATTGACCATGCCGGAAAAACTGCTTAGATTTTCTTTCAAGTTCCTGGCGGTTTCCGCCCCCCTTGCTCTGTTATGGTTTTGGAAATTACAGGGCTATTATGAAAAGCTTTTCATCGCAGTTGTGGGATTTCTCTCCGTAATATTTCGGACCAATCTGCACCTGCCCATACCGGCCGCTTTCTTTCACAATCTGATTCCCTTTACTTCCCTCATCTTAATTTCTGCCCCGAAATTGAAAGTCCGCGTCATCTGGCTGCTTCTGGTTGGTTGGTTGATTTTATTAGCAGAACATCTTTTTCTTTCTCTTATTCTTTTTTTACTTCTGAACCTCTGGAAAGTCGGCGATTCCCTCTACAACTGGCTCTTCACTCCCCTTTCGGTTGTAAGCGGAGCCTTCCCCTTTTTCCTGTGGATTTTATTGATGAGGATGGAAATCAGCCAGCTTTTTCTGCCAAAGCCTTATTCCAGTTCCCCCAGGTAGCCCAGCACCAAACTGCAGAATACCACGCAGGCGGTTTCGGTCCTTAAGCGGCGGGGTCCCAGCCTGACCGGTACAAAGCCTCTGGAACAAGACAGATCAATTTCATCCTGGGTGAATCCGGACTCCGGCCCAACCAGCAGAAGAATTTCTCTGACCGGCTCCTCTGCCGTTAAGGCCTCTTTGACCGGTTTAGCGCCCCCCTCCAGATTGGCCATCAAACTTTTCTCAAACTCAACCGTCCTCTGGGTCAGCTCGCTCAAGCTGATCGGAGCTTCGATCTTGGGCAGAAAACAGCGCAGGGACTGCTTCATGGCTGCAATAGCCACTTTATTCCAGCGGGAGAGTTTAGCCCTGACTTTAGCCTGGTCTTTGAACTCCACCACCGTCTGTTCGGTCAGAACCGGAATGATGCCGCGCACTCCCAACTCTGTGCATTTCTCGATTATCAGGTCCATCTTGGTCCCGGTGGAGATCCCACAGGCCAGGGTAACGTTGGCGACAGTTTCGTTCTCCCTCCGCACCTGATTTAGAATACTCCCTTCAATGTAGTCTCGTCTCAAAGTCTCCAATACCACCTTATACTTCACCCCGCAACCGTCCACCACCGAAATCGTATCCCCCTTTTTATGTCTTAAGACCTTGGTTAAATGTTTAGCCTCTTCCCCTTCGACCCGAACCAGCCCGTTTTGGACATTCTCCGGCGGAGTGTAAAAATTGGTGACTAACTTTTGCAAATGAACGTCACCCACCCCTTCTTTTCCAGTTTCTGATTAACCTTAACTTTGTTAACTTTAAGGAATCTCAGCAATTCAGGGCTGTCTTCTTTCGTCCAGCCTGATATGATCAGTCTTCCATTCGGTTTGACTCTGCTTTTGAGTGTCCTGAAAACTCCAAATATCTCTCTGCCGGTCAAATTTGCCACCGCCAGGTCGAATCTTTCAGAGCCCCTGATCTTAGTCAACTCTACGATTTTCAAGTCTATTTTCTCTTCCACTTTATTAAGCCTGAAATTCTTTTTGGCATTCTCCTCAATTTCCGGATCCTTATCGATCGCCGTCACTTTGTCACAGCCTAATTTGACCGCCGCGATAGCCAGAATCCCGGAACCCGTCCCTAAATCCAGAACCGAGCATCCAGACCTCACCAGTCTTGACAGCGCCCAAAGGCACATCTGGGTGGTCGGATGAGTCCCGATCCCGAACGCCATTTGTGGAAAAATCTTGATTACTAGCCGCTGCCTGAACTTTCTCTTCTCCCAGGACGGGACCACCGCCATCTCTTTCCCGAACAGAACCGGCTTAAAACTCTTTCTCCACTTTTCCGACCAATCCTGAGTCCTCTGCAAATTGTGAGCCAGAGAAAATTTAAACCTTTGCGGAAAAAGTGAACTCAGACTGCCCAGGTACTTTTCTGTCTTCTTTAAAACTGGGGTCAAATCGGTCTTGTCAAAATAACCCGAGACCACGCAGCCCTTGTGATTCTGGTCTATTTTTATCCCGCTCGACCCGGATTCCAACAGAAAATTACTGGCCGCCTCCTCAAATTCTCTAGGAACTCTGACTTCAAGAAGATAGTAATAGCCCGGTTTTGGCATTTACACGCCTAAAATTTCTCTCAGCCGCTCCAGGAATGACTTCCCCGGCTGGGGCGCCTGGAAATTATTCTTCTTAGACAACTCATCCAGGATTCTTTTTTCTTCGGAGGAAAGATTGGTCGGCACCCAGACCGTGATTCTGACCAGAAGGTCCCCTCTCCCGCTTCCGTGCAGATGGGGAATACCTTTGGAGCGTAACCTGAATACTTTGCCCGACTGCGTCCCGGAGGGAATCTTGAGCCTGGCCTTCCCCTCGTTTAAAAGAGGTATTTCCACTTCTCCGCCGGCAGCGGCTAAAGGAAAGCCGATGGGAAAATCCAAAATCAGATCGTCATCCCGTCTGCGGAACAAGGAATGCTGCTCCTCTTCGATGAACACCAGCACGTCTCCTGCCGGGCCGCCTTTGGGGCCGGAATTGCCCGCCCCCCGGATGGGGATGTAGTTGCCGGTTGAGACCCCGGCCGGAATCTTGACCGAGATAAGGGACTCACCTTTGACTCGGCCCTCCCCTTGACAGGTCAAGCAGGGGCGGTCGACCACGTAACCTTCTCCTCCGCAGTTTCCGCAGGTGGTCACGCTCATAAATTGGCCGAAAAGAGACCTCCTCACCTGCCTGATTTGTCCTGACCCCTGGCAGCGGGGACAGACCTTCTTGGAGCTTCCTTTTTCTGAACCGGAGCCGCTGCACTCCGTGCACTTTTGCATCCTTTTGATTTTGATTTTCTTTTCAACTCCGCTGGCGATTTCTTCCAGGGTGAGCTTGAGTTTAATCTGCAAATCTTCGCCCCGGTAAACCTGAGTTCTGGTCCGAGTTGAAGTTCCGCCTCCTCCGAAGATTTCCTCCAACCCGAACCCTCCGAAGTCCCGCATGAAAGTCCGCAAAGCGTCGGACAAATCGAAAGTGGAGAAATCAAATCCTCCGCCGTACCCTTCTTGTGCACCGACGCCTACGCCGACGTGACCAAACCGGTCGTATTTAGCCCTCTTATCCGGGTCCCGCAGCACTTCATAAGCCTCGGAGATCTCCTTGAATTTTTCCTCGGCGGCCTTATTTCCCGGATTTTTGTCTGGGTGATACTGCACCGCCAGTTTTCGATAGGCTTTTTTGATATCCTCTTCCGAGGCCGAGCGCTCCACCCCTAGGACTTCGTAGTAATCTCTTTTAGTCGCCATGGTTTTCTTGAATTCCAGCTAATATATACGCAAGCAGGTTGCAGTCAACTTTTAACAAAACGCCCCAGTCTCACGCCGGACCGGGGCTGAAGATTGTTGCTTCTAAGAATCAATCCTACTCTTTTTTCTCCTTGTCATCCATCACTTCGTACTCTGCGTCCACTTTTTCATCTTTGGCTTTTCCTTCAGAGGGCGGCGGCTCGGAAGCGGAAGCCTGCTCTTGAGGAGTCTGCTGTTTGTAGAGTTCCTCTGCAATTTTATGCGAGGCGGAGAGCAAATCATCCGTGGCCCGGTTAATCGCCTCGGCATCGCTGCCGGACAAGACGTTTTTGACCTTGGCAATCCCCTCTTCGACTTTCTTTTTTTCATCAGCAGATACTTTATCTCCCAAATCCTTGAGCGTCTTTTCTACCGTATAGATTGTGCCGTCCGCTTTGTTGCGCGCTTCCACCAGAGTTTTCTTCTTCTTGTCCTCTTCGGAAAACTTCTCCGCGTCCTTGACCATTTTTTGAATTTCCTGTTCGGACAGCCCGCTGGAGGCCTGAATCTTGATGGACTGCTCCTTGCCGGTGCCTAAGTCCTTGGCTGAGACGTGTACGATCCCGTTGGCGTCTATGTCAAAGGTCACTTCAATTTTGGGTACTCCCCGGGGTGCAGGTGGGATCCCTTCCAAGTCGAATCTGCCTAAAGTCCGGTTATCAAACGCCATCTCCCTTTCCCCCTGCAGGACGTGTATACTCACTGCCGGCTGGTTGTCTGCCGCGGTGGAGAATATCTGGCTCTTTTTGGTGGGGATGGTAGTATTTCTCTCAATCAGCTTGGTGCAGACTCCGCCTAAAGTCTCGATGCCCAAAGACAGGGGAGTAACGTCCAGCAATAAGACATCTTTTACTTCTCCGGTTAAGACTGCGGCTTGAATCGCGGCTCCCACCGCTACCACTTCATCCGGATTTACCCCTTTATGCGGCTCTTTTCCGAACAGCTCCTTCACGATTTCTTGCACCTTCGGCATTCTGGTCTGTCCGCCTACCAGGACTACTTCGTTGATATCCGAAGGGGAAAGTTTGGCGTCGGCCAAAGCCTGCTTACAGGGACTGACCGTTCTTTGCAGCAAGTCCTCGACTAACTGTTCCAATTTGGCCCGGCTGAGCATCAAATCCAGGTGCCGGGGGCCGGAACTGTCAGCGGTGATGAAGGGAAGGTTTATATTAGTTTGCATGGTGGACGAAAGCTCGCTTTTGGCCTTTTCCGCCGCCTCTTTTAACCTCTGCAAAGCCATTCGGTCCTTGCGCAGATCGATACCGGATTGCTTCAAGAATTCCTGAGCCATCCAGTCCATCACCCTCTGGTCAAAATCATCCCCGCCCAAATGAGTGTCCCCATTGGTGGAGCGGACTTCAAAAACACCGTCGCCGATTTCGAGAATGGAGATGTCAAAAGTCCCGCCGCCCAAATCGAAGACCGCGATCTTTTCGTTTTTCTTTTTATCCAGACCGTAAGCTAAAGAGGCCGCGGTCGGCTCATTGACGATCCGCAGCACCTCCAGGCCAGCAATCTTTCCGGCGTCTTTGGTGGCCTGCCTCTGGGAGTCGTTGAAATAAGCCGGGACCGTGATGACTGCTTGGATTACAGTCTCTCCTAAATAATCTTCTGCCACTTTCTTCAGATACTGCAGAATCATGGCCGAAATTTCCGGAGGCGAGTATTCTTTGCCCAGGATGGAGACTCTTACGTCGCCGTTTTCAGCCTCGACGATCTTGTAGGGGACTAATTTTTCCTCCTGCATGACTTCAGAGTGTTTTCTCCCCATGAAGCGCTTGATGGAGAATACCGTATTTTCGGGATTGACAATGGCCTGCCTTTTAGCCGGACCGCCGACCAGCCTTTCTCCGCTCTTGGCGAAACCGACCACTGAGGGGGTGGTCCGGGATCCTTCGGCGTTGGCGATTACCACCGGCTTTCCCGCTTCCATTATGGCTACACAGGAGTTGGTAGTTCCTAAATCGATTCCAATGACTTTGGGCATTTATTCCCCTTTTCCTTCTTGGCTGAGATTATTTTCCTCTTCCGAAGTTTCTTCTTTTTTCTTGGCCACTACCACTTGCGAATGCCGAATCACCTTGTCATTCAACTTATAACCTTTGCCGATCTCCTCCAGCACTGTTCCCTCTTGTTGGTCTGACTCCAGCTGCATGATGGCGTCATGTAAAGCCGGGTCGAACTTCTCTCCTTTAGCCTTGATTTCTTCCAGACCCTCTTTATTCAGCAGGCTCTTCATTTGGATGTAGATTAACTCTATGCCTTCTTTGAATGCTTTCAAATCTTGATTGTTGTGGGGAGACTCCAGGGCCCTGGAAAAGTTGTTCAGGATATCGACCAGATCAAGGATTAGATTTTGATTGGCATTCTTGATAATATTCTCAAATTCCCGGATGGTTCTCTTTTTGTAATTATCAAATTCTGCCGCTAAACGAAGCAGCCGCTCTTCCAGCTCTTTATTGCGAGTCTCGGTTTCTGACAGCTTCTGCCCGAGCTGGCCCATCTCTGAGACAGGTTGCTGGGAAGTTTGAGACTCGGTTTGCTGCACCGGATCCTCTGACTGTCCCTTTTCCTTTTTTTCTTTGTCTCTTTCGATACCCGACAAACTCACTCCTTACTCCGATAAAATCTCGCTTAAGGCTTTAGCGGTATAGTCTACAATCGAGATCAGCTTGGAATATGGCATCCTGGTCGGGCCTACGACCCCGATCGTCCCCTTGACCTTGCCGGCTTGATAGGTGGAGGTGACCAAAGAAAAAGAGGACATCTCCCCTTTTTCGCTCTCGGTGCCAATGGTGATGGTAATGCCTTCTTTGATGTGGTGAGAAGACAATAGCTCCGTCAAAAGTTTCTTCTCTTCGATTAACTGCAAAAAACTTTGCAGCTTCTGGGGATTCTGCATCTCCGGCTGCTTGAGAACGTTTCCGGTGCCGCCGATGTGAATCTGTTCTGACTGGAGGGAGTCTAAAATCTGGTTGGTCGATTCCAGAAAGAGACGGATCAGCCTGGCATCTCCGCTGCTGGCATCTCTTAGCCTCTGGCTGATTGAGCTTCGGATTTCTCCTAAAGTCAGCCCGCACAGTTTCTCGTTTAGTATTTTACGGGTTTCCTCCAGCAGATCTTCCTGCAGAGTGGATTGAACTTCCAAAAGAATTGTGCGCACCAGACCGGATTTGACTGCCAGGACCACCATGATTCTTTTCTCGGCCACCGGAATCAATTCAATCCGGGTCAATACTCCCTGCTCGAAGCTGGGAGAGATACTGATTCCCAATTCCTGGGAGACTTGTCCCAGCACTTTAGAGGTTTGAGAGAGTATTTCCTCCACTGCGGCATAATCCAAATTCAACTGATTTCTAATGTTCTCTTTCTGCTGCTCGGAGAGTTTGCGCGGCTCTACTAAGCTGTCGACGTACAGGCGATATCCTTTGTCAGTGGGAACCCGGCCCGCCGAAGTATGCGGCTGCTCCAGCAACCCCAATTCCTCTAAATCCTGCATTACATTTCGGATGGTGGCCGGGCTAAGTCCCTTCAAATAATGGTGGGAAATGGTCCGGGAGCCCACCGGCTCGGCCGTGGAGATGTAATGGCTGATCAGAGCCTTGAGAGTGCTTCTCTCTCTTGGGTTTAAGTTTTCGAATGACATAAAAATCTCTTGTTTAACTGCCCGAAAGCACACTCTATATTATACGCAACCCGTTTGAAGTCAAGCCGTAACTCTTTTCACCCTAAGAGATTTCGGTGTTTTCACTCTCCCAACCAAAGGGAGCGTTTGGGAGAGAATGTTCTCTTCACTCTCCTTTAACGGAAGGCAAGGGAGGGGTTGGTTTTTTCTCCCTCTCCTATTAGGAGAGGGTAGGGAGGGGTTAGTTTTTGATTCAGTCATTGCGAGGACCTCGATACCTATCGGGGGACGAAGCAATCTGTTTTCATTTCCTCTCATCTGAAAAGTTTAGAGAAAGGTCACTCCCTCCCCTTATAGGGGAGGGCTGGGGAGAGGTTTCCCTTCGATTTCGATTTTCCTGGCAACCTCATCTATCCTATCGAATTGCAATGAAAAAACAGTGGGGGGAGGGGGGAGTCCGGAGACTATATAGTAGGAGGACTACTCTTCAAGAGGGTGTCCTTGGAGCAGTACCTGTTCTTTGAAGTGAAAAGGGCCAAGAGTTTAAAAAAGGTAGC